>Ga0207097_1005_pt1 | contig 68117 bp, 53 predicted proteins | sample Alteio_BWMinHeat_87_FD_153541 | JGI IMG/M metagenome (GOLD analysis project Ga0207097, IMG submission 153541) | Enriched cells from forest soil in Barre Woods Harvard Forest LTER site, Petersham, Massachusetts, United States -... | ecosystem: Environmental > Terrestrial > Soil > Temperate forest >...
GTAAGAAGCAAATTCTTTACTGCCTGAAAGAGATTCAACAAATGCAGCAATCTTGCTTTCTTCAATTTGTTTTTGAATAAATGCCAAGAAGTGTTCTTCAATTTGGAATCTGTTTTGCCCAGGAACTTCGACAAGAGTTAGAGGTTTGAGTTGATTTTTTAAGAAATCGTCGATAATCGCTTGTTTGCTATTAAATAATTTTCCTGTGACAGCAGAAGAATATACTATTTTTTTTATCGGTTCTTTGCGCTTTACAATATAGTTTTTAATGACTTCAGGGTCTTCTGAAACATAAAATCTTTTTACTTTAAGGCCGCCCATTCTTTCTTTATTTTCAGGGCAATTGGAAACCCAATCATAAATGGCGTCTTGCGGGTTAGGGTGAGTATTATCTCCGAATACTTTTCCTGTGAATGGACAGATATATATTTTTTTTGTCTGTTCATTAACCGCTTGCTGTCCAATTTGGATTTTAATTTCCGTTTCTCTCCAAAGTTTCCCTTGCTCCTCGAGCATTTTTACAAGCTCGTCTTGGCTTTGGTAAATCTTTTTTTCACGTATAAAGAGAACAGGTTTTATATTAAATTTTTTCTCAAGAAAAAAAAGATAAGTTGTAATTAAGTCCGCTTTTTTATTCTTCTTAAGAAATTTTTGTAACTCTTCTTTCAAACTTTCACTAATGACAGCCGATGCCATTTTTACCTCAATAAAAATATCTGTGTAATTGGAATCATTGAGGGTACCCCATCTGTTCATTATTTAGCAAGACTCTTTTTTTGCCGAAAAAAAGAAGGTTGATTTAGACTGGAAAAAATGGTATTATCTTCAACAACTTTCAAAAAATTTATCCCAAGCGGAGGATCCTTATGGTATTAGCTGCACAAGACACTCTAATTCTTGAAGAAATAGAGGTGCCAGAATATGAAAAAGTTATTTTAGCTACCGATGATAGTGTTGGCCTTAAAGGAATTATTTGTATTCATAACACAAGCTTAGGACCAACGCTTGGGGGCATTAGAATTTACCCTTACGCTAGTTTAGACGATGCTTTAACTGATGCAAAGCGCTTAGCAAGAGGAATGACCCATAAATCAGCTGTTGCAGGCACAGGGCTTGGCGGAGGAAAAAGTGTGATCATTGCAGATCCTAAAAAGGAAAAGACGCCCGAGCTTTTAGCTGCATTTGGAAAAGCTGTCCATCGTTTAAAAGGTCTTTATATCTGCGCAGAAGATGTAGGCTGCACAACAGAAGATGTAATGATTATTCAAGGGGTAACTCCTTATGTTGTAGGACTTCCCCATGAGAAAAGCAGCGGAAACCCAGCTCCTTTTACAGCTTGGGGCACATATAGAGGGATTCAGTCTGTTCTTAAGCGTATTTTTGATGACGAGAGTGTAAAGGGACGCACCATTGCTATTCAAGGACTTGGAAGCGTGGGGGCCATTTTGGCTGAAATTTTATTTTGGCATGGAGCCAAACTCATTATTAGCGATATCGATGAAGCTAAAGCGCGCAAGCTTGCTAAACAATTTAATGCAGAGTATGTACCACCTCACGCTATTTTAGAGGCGGAATGTGATGTTTTAGCCCCTTGTGCAATGGGCGGAATAGTGAATGCAGCCTCTATTAAAAAGATGCGCACAAAAGCAATAGCTGGGTGCGCAAACAATCAACTTCTTAAAGATAGCGATGCGGATGATCTTTTACGAAGAGGCATTTTATATGCACCTGATTTTGTGATCAATGCAGGCGGTCTTATTAATGTTGTGCAAGAGCTTGAAAAAGAAGGCTACCAGCCCGCTTTTGCAAGAACTAAAGTGGATCAAATTTATGATCAGCTGATGCTTATTTATGGTGTTGCTGAGCAGAATAAGTTCTCAACACATAAAGCAGCTTTAGAGATTTGCAGCTACCGTTTAAAATATGGAATTGGCAAAAGATCAACCCCTTTATATTTCCACCACTCTAACCACTCACTTTAAGACCTTTTGCATAATTAAGGTTCTGTCGATTTTCGGGTTCTTTTGAGCCGTTTTTCGATTCAAATGACAGGGGTAATATCGCGTGGATATGGCCCCTGTCATTTGAATCGAAAAACGGCCAAAATAATCCCGAAAATCGACGAACCCTTAATTATACAAGAGGTCTATGACTAATTTAAATCAGGCTTTAGCGGAAAAGGTAAGAGTTGCTCTTTTAAAAGCTTATGGGGAAGAAAAGGATTTACTTCCCTCTTTTCTTGAACCTGAAATTACGCAAAGCACTCAGGCGCAGTTTGGACATTATCAGTGTAATAATGCCCTAAAGCTTGGAAAAGCTCTTCAGCTTAATCCTCGTCTTGTAGCAGAAAAAATTATCTCTCTTATAGATCCTAGCGGAATTAGTAAGCTTGAAGTAGCAGGTGCCGGATTTATCAATATTACTTTAGATGCTTCTTTTTTAGCGCATCAGGTAGAAACTCTTTTAAAAGATGCTCATTTAGGGATTGATTTAGCTAATCCTCCTCAAAAAATTATCGTTGAATTTTCCTCTCCAAATGTTGCCAAAGATCTTCATGTAGGCCATTTACGCTCTACCATTATAGGCGATGCTCTTGCTAGATTATTTACATTTCTAGGCCACCATGTTTTAAGGCTTAATCATATAGGGGATTGGGGCACTCAGTTTGGAATGCTTATCGCTTACATGCAAGAAAGCGCCCCTGAGGTTATAGAAGGAAAAGTGGATACCGATATTACTTCTCTTATGACTTGGTACAAAGCCTCCAAAAAGAAATTCGACGAAGATCCTGAATTTAAAAAACGCGCTCAGTTAGAGGTTGTACGTTTGCAGGGGGGAAATCCAGAATCCTTAAAAGCTTGGAAGATGATCTGTGCGATATCGCGCAAGACTTACAATGAAATATATTCCCTCTTAAATGTGAAAATTGAAGAGAGAGGAGAATCTTTTTATAATCCTTTCTTAGAAGATGTGGTAGCTGATCTAGAAAAAAAAGGGATGATTACGATTTCTGATGGAGCAAAATGCGTATTTCTTGAAGGCTTTAAAACGCGTGAAGACACCCCTTTACCCATGATTGTGCAAAAAGCTGATGGGGGCTATAACTACGATACAACGGACATGGCAGCAGTGCGTCACCGCATTTTTGTTGAAAAAGCCGATCGTATTATTGTTCTTACAGACTTAGGCCAATCTTTGCACTTTCAGATGATTATCAAAGCTTGCCAAAAAGCTGGATATCTCGACCCCATTAAACCGCAAATGGATCATGTGGCATTTGGCGTAGTGCTTGGAGCCGATGGGAAAAAATTCAAAACACGCTCAGGCAAGACAGAAAAGCTCATTGATTTACTCCAAGAGGCAGTAGCTAAAGCTAAAGAAGCAATTAAAGAGCGCCTACCCGATCTTAGTGAAAAGGAACTCGAAGACTCTGCGTTAAAACTCGGAATTGGAGCTGTAAAATACGCCGATCTTTCTTGTAATAGAATAAAAGATTACGTATTTAGCTACGACAAAATGCTCAGGTTCGAAGGAAATACAGCGCCCTTTTTACTATATGCTTATGTCCGAGTAAACGGCATTAAAAGAAAGGTCGGTAAAGATATTAGAGAGGTGATGAAGCGGGCCCACATTACTCTTACTCAACCTGCAGAAATCTCTCTTGCCCTTCATATTAGACAGTTTGGAGAAGCACTTGATGCAGCGGCACGTGAACTACTTCCTAATAGACTCACAGATTATCTCTATACCCTTGCAGAAAAATTCCACCACTTTTTCCATGAGTGCCGCGTAGAAGGAACTCCTGAAGAAGAAAGCCGCCTCCTTCTTTGCGAAGCAACAGCCAGAGTCTTAAATCAAGGACTAAATATCCTTGGCCTTGAACCCCTCGAGCGCATGTAATCTCTAAATGATTGTTTTGATTCTTTCAAAAAAGACGGGAGGGATGTTGTGTTCTTGATAGACTTGATTGAATCGATCTTCGATAAGGGCCCAGTTTTTATCTTTTTTTAAAACTTCATTTTTAAAAATATCGAGCATTTTTCCTTGCAACCCCTTTTCAATGCATTTTTTCATGAATAACTGACACTCCTCAATATTACCTATACACTCAAAAGAACGGTGACCTTCTATCCCTGTCATATTTTTATAATGCATAATGAGGTCTTCATCATCAAAAGGGTTTACCCCAAAAATTTGATCTACAAGAGATTTTTCAAAATGTGCAAGATAACCAAGCCAAACATAGGCGCATTTGGGACATTTTTTACACCACGGTTTATCTACGTTGCAGGAATGAGAATTTTTAATAAATTCTGGGTAGTTTGCAATGTGGCTAAAAATTCTATAATCATAAATGGGCTTTAAGATACTAAAAAATTTAAAGTTTTTAATAAGAGATCGATGAATGAACTCCTGAAAGAAGATTTCAGCCTCTAAACTTTTCACCCATTGATGATTTACTTCTCCTTGAATGCCTTCCCAATATAAATTCCCCGTATCAGAGCTTTTTTCATTGGCAAAACATAGTGTGTTATATTGATTAAACAACATGACAGGTAGTGCTTCGAAGATGCATTCGGGAATGCCTAAAGTAAATGCACCTTTTAACTCTTTGTAATAGAGGTTCATAAAAGGGCTTTCTGTAAAGTCATCGTAGACAGATACTTTATGACATTTAACTGGGGAGGCGTGCTGTAATAATTTGGAACAGAGTTCCTGTTGGTGTTTTGAGCTGCCATACTCGGGACGACTCCATTGGTAAACAGCGTAGCTAAGATTGGATTTCTCAAGAAGCTTCATTGCAAGAAGACTATCTTTACCTCCTCCATTTCCCACTAAAATGGGTTCATGGGCTTCACTCTGATCGATAGACAATGTTGTATTCTCATTATCAGATAGCTTTTCATGAATAAAAATTGGCTTGTATTCATTTCCTATTCTATTTTCATATTTGCACTGTGTGTAAGCATGTTGAAAAGTTTTTAGGAAAAATTCTAATGTTTCTTGAGAGAGATGTGATGAAATGAGCGTAAAATCTATTTTAGCAGGGAACAAGGAGCAATATTTAAATGTTTCACAAACTGCAATATGTGCATATATTTTGTTGAGCAATGTATCATTGTAGCGATTGCTTAACTGAAATAAATCAACATCAGGATAATAAATCTTTGTCTGGAAGGTATAATCATCGACTTGATGCATAATTTCTAGGTGAAATTGAAAAGTTTTTAGACTTACTATTTTAACACAATTTGGGAAAGTTTTTTTATGCATTTTTATTCCTAACAAAGGCCAAAGGGGGGCTTACACTGCATTTTCTTTTTGTTTATTTGGTCTGTTTGTAAAATAGGGGCAAAGTGACTTTGTACAATAGGGAAATCCCATGTATTTTCCAAAATAACATTTGCAGCTAGGCGCCCAATTTCATCTGAACCGCGTGCGCCATGTCCATTTCCTCCGACAACTACATTTAAACTGCTATCTTCATTTAATGGGCCAATATAGGGGTGATGAGAGGGAGTTTTCTCAATAATACAACAGGCTTCACGAATGGATACCGGCTTGAGGGTGGGCATAAGCATCTGTTGCATTTTCATTAGAAAGTCACGTTGTTGTTTTGTGATTTTTTGTTCGATATACCATTGTCTCATTTTTTCTAGGGTATGAAGCTCTTCCACAATGGGTTGCATTCCAGGTCCTATACGAGCGTACCATTTGCCATCAGGGTATTCAATCGGAGGAAGCAAGTAAATCGACATATTTTCATTACCTGTATCTTCTGGGTCAACTGTAATAGTAGTAGGCATTTTCTTAAAGCTTTCAAGGTTTTCTTGCTCTACTTCAAAAAGAAGATTTGGCTCTGTAAATGCATGCAATGCAAGATGATATCCGTTTGGCAAAAGTGCGTTATGATTTATGAATGCACCCGCTGCGATCAATATTTTTTTTGCATAAATTTCATTTGATTTTCCATCCTCTGATATATGTAATTGCCATAGATCGGATGATTTATCCTTTTTAACTTTCTTAACAGAACACCTTAAAAGAATCCCTCCGGTGCTCTCAAAAAGAGAGATCTGTGCTGATACTAGTTTTCGTGGGTTTAAATATCCTGCCATTCGATCTTCGAAGAGTCCTTCTACACCTCCCGATAACTTTGGCACTTTAAGGCAGGGCCAATGATCTTCGATAGATTTAGCAGTCATTGTTTTGACAGGAATAAGATTGGCCTCGCACTGCCTTAGTATAGATTGAGTGCGATTAGCGATTGTTTTTGCCATTAATACAAGAGATCCTTTCTCGTAAAAGAAAGGAATTCCTGACTCTGCTTCAATATCGCGAAACCGATTTAAAGATCTTGAATCTGTTGCAGCCCATACCTCATCCCACCCTAAGCGCCTTGTTATTCTAGCTTGGTCGTAGTAGGCTCCAAATGATTGCTGAGAAGATGCGATTTGTTGACTGATTGGTTCATCAGGACCAATCAGTGCCACGTTTGCCCCATTTTTTCTTAAGTATTTAGCTGCGGCAGAGCCAAACATACCGGCGCCAACGACTATAATATCAAAGTAAGATTGTTTCATAGAGCGTATACCTTAATAAAATCCTTATTTTTAAGGCAATGTTATGTTAAGAATAATAAAATATGTTAACTAATATATTTGATATTTTTAGTTTGGAGAATTTGAGATTGTTTGCTAGTTTAGGAATCGGAATTTTTTGTTCCATTCAGTAAAAAAAAGGTAAAGAAATGAAAAAAAATCTACTCTTCTTGCTCACATGTTTGCTAAGCTTTTGTGGAGCTACTTCTAGCTCAATTTCGGTTGATGTTCCGGTAAATTGTAAAACCTCGATCATTGGAGGTGGGATTGTTGGCTCTCTTGAGTCTTATTATGCTTATAAGGACGCTGAAAAAAATGGCAGAAGAATTTGTATTACCGTTTATGAGAAAGGCAATTCTTTTGATTCATCGGGTATAGGTCAACCTTCTACAAACACTTCGTATAATATTGTACCAAGCCTCACTATTGATGAAATCTTAAGTGTAGTTCCTCGTGGTTCCCAATTAGTTGAAAAATTAGCTGTTCTTTTTAGCGAGCCTGGAGGAATTCGTATAGATGATGTAAGAGGGGTTAATGACTCTCTTTCTGCAGTTAATTTTAAAGAATCTGTAGCAATTTATGGCTCTAATAAAAATCATGATGATCGTACATTGGCTTTATTAATGCTTGGCAAAAGAAGCATGGATTTATGGCAACAAATGTATGATGAAGGAGATGAAGAGCTTAAAAGCATTTTGGAATTGTCTAACTTCAATCCTTGCCGAGAGCCAAGAGATGGATCTAAAAAGGTTTTACATGATGGATATCGCATTGATTTAATCTATGGTATCGCAAATGCAGAAGAGCGTGCCATGAGCATGCAAGCTGATTATGAAAAATTAGGATACAAAAACTGCAGAATTCTATCTCCAGATGAAGTTATCGCAATTGATCCTTATTTAGCGGATTTTTGCGATAATCATTCTGATGTAGATGTGAATAGCCTCCGCGTTTGGAAAAAGGACAGCGTTGCTTTATGGAGACCTGGAGGTTGCATTGACACGCGCACTTTTTTACCCAAATTTTTTGCTTACATGAAGAAAGTAATGGGTCAATATACAGATTCCAATGGTGAAATCCAAGATTGCTTTCAGCTTCAGTTTGGAAAGGAAGTAGTAGGTGTAGAATTCGATACTGAGTCAGAGAACCTCTCTATGATTGGATTAAAATTTAGCGATGGAACATACGAGCTGAATAATCCATTAGCTCTTGATTCTCGTTATGTATTTTGTCTTGGAGAAGCTATTGGAACTCTTGATAAATTAGGGTTTAATGAGCCGGCTTTTGCAGGTTTTGCAGGAGCTTCACTCTTGATCTCCATCCCCCTTCCAAATGATCAGATTGAGATGTATAAGAACTTTTCTCATTGCATGGAAGTACATAACGAAGGGATTGTTTTGGCTTGGCAAGCTAGATGTAAAGAAGACAATATTTTTATTGGAGTAGCTGGCACAAAGGCGTTTTATGGCGATAAACAACCAAATAAAGATGAAGATTTTGCAAAAAATAGAAATCTTCTGCAGTTAAATATGGTCAATGATGTTTTGCCTGAATTTATCTCGTTAGCTTGTGGATATGATACGAAAGGAAAGGAGATATTGGCTGAAGAATTGTCTTCTTTAGAGGATAAAGGTCTTGCATGCCGCTTTGCAGGAAGAAGAGCTGTAGCTTATGATGGTTTTCCAACAATAGGCCTGCTTTATTGCAAAGGACGCAAAGTAACCAATGCGCGTTGTACAACGCATCTTGGTTCAGGAGGAGTTTCCTTTGGTCCTGGAGCAGTTTTTATCAGTCGCAGTGCGGAAGCAGGCTCTAATGATGCTTTTGTTCAAAAGGTTTTAACATACGCCGATTCAAGACGTATTGCTGAGTAAATAACTTAAGGGAGTCTCGCAGCCGCAACTGTTAGACTCCTCTTTAGTAAAGAGGTCTAATGCTGAACTTTTTTATTTTTTTGATTCTTTTTACTCCTCTAAAATAACGGGGTTTTGTGGGCTTCGCCGGGCATTTCTTGGACGTATTTTGGTACGGCGTAGCCCGGAAGGATGGCCATGAGTTTTTTTATAAGAATGGCGCCTTGGTCAGGGTCTACCTCAAAATGAGAGGACCCAGCTACCTTATCTAATTGATGGAGGTAGTAGGGAAGGATTCCTTGATCGGTAAGTTTTTCTGATAATTCTTTTAGAGTCGCTACATTATTATTCACATCTTTTAGAAGAACGGATTGGTTTAAAAGAAGAATTCCTAATTTTTGTAGTTTTTTTAAGGCAGTAAAAATATCTGCATCGAGTTCTTTTGGGTGGTTGGTATGGATAATGAAGACGATTTGAGGGCGCATTTTTTCTAAGATATGAAGCAACTCTTCATCGATTCTTTCAGGAATTCCTATAGGGAAGCGGCTATGAAAGCGGATTTTTTTTATGTGGGCAATAGAAGAGAGTTCTTTGAGTAGTGCTTCAAGGCGTTCGTTGCTAAGAGAAAGGGGGTCTCCACCGCTTAAAATAATTTCTGCTAGGCTTGTATCTGCGCGGATGAGTTCAAGCTCTTTTTCAAAGGATTTTTCTTTTGTGTCGTAATCGAAATTCTTTCTAAAACAGTATCTGCAGTGCATGGCGCACGCACTTGTACACACAAGAAGAGCTCTTCCTTCATATTTATGGAGTAATTTATTCTCTTTGCGAAAGACGCCATCTTGTACAGGATCTAGAGTAAATCCCTTTTTTTCTTCTAGTTCCAAAAGACTTGGCAAAAATTGTTTTAAGATGGGGTCATTAATATTATTTTTTTCAATTTTGCTCGCTAACCTGAAGGGAAGATTCAAAGGAAACTTAGGGTTTTTCAAAATAAAACTATGATCGCTAAACTCAAGAAACTGTAAAAGTTTCTCCCAATTAGTAAAGTTTTGCAGTTGAATCTGGCGCCAGTTACCCATTATACCCTTATAAAAGGGCCACATTATCCAACAAACCCCCCAAAAACACCACCTAAAAAACTCGAGGAAAAGAAACAGAGAGGATGATCTCTTTCTTCTTCTCTGTGGTTTCTTCCCTCTGTGGTTAATCTTCTGGCTAACCCGAATAGGCAACGACTTAGCTAAGATATAAACCACAGAGACAAGAAACCACAGAGGAAGAAAGAGAGAGAGAGAGAGAGAAAAATATTCTCTTTGTTTATTTTGTAGTTGCAAGAAGTTCGGGGAGAGGGGTCACAAGGGGCGCTCTTGAGATGTTGGCTCCGAGGGCTGATAGTTTTTCTACGATGTTTTCGTAGCCTCTATCGAGGTAATGGAGGCCTGAGATTTGGCTCGTATCTGGTGCTAAAAGAGCTGCCATGACGTAGGCAAATCCGGCTCTTAGATCTGGGATAGCGATATCTTTTGCGTGAAGGGGCGTTGGGCCTTTAACAACGAGGCTGTGCCGAAAGTTTTGGGAAGCAAAGCGGCAGCAGGTATTTCCAAAGCATTGCGTGAAAAGCTCAATTTCTGCGCCCATTTGCTTAAGCTCTTCTGTATAGCCAAAACGATTTTCATAAACAGTTTCATGGATGATGGAGCTTCCTTGAGCTTGAGTAAGAAGGACAACAAAGGGTTGTTGCCAGTCGGTCATAAATCCGGGATGCACATCGGTTTCAATATGAAGACCTCCTTTTAAGGGGCCTTTATAGAAAAATTCTATTCCTGTCGCTTTTACGTTAAAGCCGCCGCCTACTTCTCTTAGCTTATTAAGGAAAGTGATCATATGAAGATGTTGAGCTCCTTCTACAAACACTTTTCCTTTTGTGCTAATCGCTGCCATTCCAAAAGAAGCCGCTTCAATACGGTCTGTAATGACGGTATGTTCTACATCATAGAATGTGGAGGCCTCTTGTATTTTTATTGTTCTATCAGCATCGATAGAAATGATCACTCCTAATTTCTGTAAAAAGAGGATAAGATCGATCACTTCAGGTTCCATCGCTGCATTTTTGATAAGCGTTGTGCCTTTAGCTCTAGAAGCTGCAAGAATGCTATTTTCTGTAGCTCCAACAGAAGGATAAGGAAGTTCGATAACAGTTCCTTTTAATCCATTATGTGCGTGAGCAAAATAAGCCCCTTCTTTTTTCATTTCGCGGTATTCAATCACGGCTCCTAATTTTTCAAGAGCTTGGATATGAAAATCGATGGGTCTTTTCCCAATTTTGCATCCTCCCACTGTGGGAATAATGATGTCTTCGTCTGTTCTTCCTAAAAGAGCTCCAATCATCAAAATGGGGATTCTATTCGATCCGCAAAAACGTTGGGGGACATAAACAGACTTAAGTTCTTTGGTGACAATTTCAATGACGCCTTCAGCTCTATCCCAATGCACTTCCGATCCAATTTCTTGGCAAAGTTCGATGGTGATTTCTACTTCAGCAATGTTGGGGACATTATAAAATGTACATCTTTTATCGGTGAGCAAAGAGGCAACAAGAAGTTTTGTGATCGCATTTTTTGCCCCAGCAGCTTTTATAGATCCTTCTAGAGGAACTCCACCTTTAATTTTAAGAATGTCCATTTTCTCTCCCGCGTTTCTTTTCTTATAAAGCTTTTCTTAAATAGCTTCCACAAGAAGTTGCTTTGTAAATTTGATTATATCTTTGTCTTTTTGCTTAAGAGAAAGAGGGAGAAGACTTTTAAGCTGGGCATCAGAGGAGATGTAATGAAGCGCAAGCTTTTCATGAGATTTAAAGTGCTGTTCATGGAGTTTTAAAGCTACCCACCCCATTGTTTTACGCGCATTGATTTCTACAATGGGTTGCAGAAGAATTTTGCAAGGAATTGTGTTTTGCTGATAGAGCATGGCATCAATGCCTACATTGCCAAAATACCCTAAGGCGGCAATTTTTTTAAGCGCTTGCTTAGCAACAGATAGATGCTCTTCTAAATAGGGGAAGTATAATCCAAAGTAAGCTGGAACATCTCCTACGCGGTTGGTTAAGTAACGTCCTTTTGCATCATTTTCACAAATGGTTACTCCCACATATTCTATTTTTCCTTTAGGATGAATTTCCCATTGCGTACTAAAATCAAGAAGTCTAGTTACCCAGGGCTCTGCAATAACAGGTCTTTGCATTTTCCATTCTTTACTCAAGAACTGCATGATTTTTTGTGTATTAAGAGGCGTTAAGGGATCAATATGCAAATGTCCCTTCCCAGATACTCCAAAGCAGGTTTTTAAAACGGCTGGGGCTTTAAGCTTGGCAAGCCACTTCATGGCTTCTTCTTCAGAATAAAGCAGACTTGCTCCTGGAAGTTTAGGGCTGCATTGAAAGGAAAACTCTTTAGAATTTACTTTTTTTGTTATTTCCCAAGAGGGCATATCGTAGTGTAGATGATGAATATGCGCCCAATCTGCGACACTTCTTGAAGCGCCCCAAGATTCGATGCGGTAAGCTCCAAGCTCGTCTGCATGATTTAGCAGATGAAGTTTAGGCGCTGTGATTTTTAGGGATGCGAGTGTTTGCCAAAATTCTTCCTCAGGTTCATGCGTGACTAGAACTCCATCTCCTGGTTCTGCATAGAGGAAAGGAAGAAATTGAAGCTGGAGAAAAATTTGGTGTTTCTCAAAAGTTTTTTCAAGGGGAATTGTTTTATTTTCAGCAATTTCCCATTCGAAGTTTGTGTTGGCAACGTGAAGTCTGTTCATGCTTTTAACTTGATGTTCCACTTTTAATCGATTTTTTTTTGTCTGCATTATATAATCAAGAGTGAAATACGCACCACGGTAAAAAAATATGATTAAGAAAATAAAAGTGGGAATTCTTTTTGGAGGAAAGTCTGCAGAGCATGAGATCTCTTTACTTTCTGCAAAAAATGTGATCGCCGCCCTCGATCCAAATAAATATGAAGTTGTTCTTGTAGGCATTGATAAAAATGGAGAGTGGCATTTAAGAGATGCTTATAAGTTTCTTATTCATGCGGATAATCCAAAATTGATTCATCTAGATACTCCTATAGAGAATGTCGCACTGATCCCTCAAGAAAATAGAGAGTCTCTTGTACGGTTATCGGGAAGAGGGCCCGCAGAATCACTCGATATTGTGTTCCCTATTCTTCATGGAACATACGGAGAAGATGGCACAGTCCAAGGGCTGCTTAAAATGGCAAATATTGCTTTTGTCGGGGCGGGCGTTTTAGGTTCTGCTATTGGAATGGATAAAGATGTCATGAAAAGACTTCTTCGCGATGCATCCATTCCGACTGCAAAGTTTTTTTCTTTTACGCATGCTAATAAAGAAGAAATCTTCTTTAAAGATCTTGAGGAAAAATTAGGCGTTCCTTTTTTTGTAAAACCTGCAAATTTAGGATCTTCTGTAGGAATTAGTAAAGTTAAAGAAGAAAGCCAGTTTAAAAAAGCCATCGATGACGCATTTATGTACGATCGCAAAATTGTCATCGAAGAATTTATTGCAGGAAGAGAAATTGAATGTTCGGTGCTTGGAAATGAGCATCCTGTAGTGTCTCTTCCAGGCGAAGTCATTCCTCTGCATGAATTTTATTCTTACGAAGCTAAATATTTAGATGATCAAGGAGCGCTATTTAATATCCCTGCTGATCTAGATAAAGAGATGATTGAGAAGCTGCAGGATCTTGCCAAAAAAGCTTACCAAGTTCTTTGCTGTGAAGGAATGGCTAGGGTGGATTTTTTTGTTACCCAAGAGGGTAAGATTTATGTAAATGAGATCAATACGATTCCCGGCTTTACAAATATTAGTATGTATCCAAAGCTTTGGGAAGTAAGTGGTTTGCCTTATAAGGACTTAATTGATAAACTAATCGCTTTGGCAATGGATAGACATGCCAAAGAAAGTGCGCTTAAAACACATGTAACCACATAATAATATGGAAAAAAATATCATTAAATTTCCCTTTGTAAGAGTGGGTATCGGACAAGATAGTCACAGATTTTTGTCTTCTGATTCTACCAAACCTTGTGTCATTGGAGGGCTTATTTTTGAAGAGGAAGCAGGCCTTTCTGCCGATTCTGATGGCGATGTGGTTTTTCACGCTATTTGTAACGCGATTACTTCTCTAACAGGTATTCCTATTTTAGGGGGAATTGCTATAGAACTTTGTCATAAAGATGGGATTACCGATTCTCAGGTGTATTTAGAAAAAGCTTTAGAAACACTAGGAAAGCAAAAAATACAGCACGTAGCTTTAACCATTGAAGGCAAAAGACCGAGACTTCAAGCTAAAAATCTTGAAATGCGCCAAAAAATTGCCTCAGTGATGAAGCTAGATGTCTCTCAGGTTGGCCTTACAGCCACATCTGGCGATGGCCTTACAGACTTCGGCTGCGGCGACGGCATCCAATGCTTCTGCATCCTCACCACTCAAGAATTATGAATTATGAAGGATGAATTATGAAAGAAGAATAAGAGAGGCCTTTTTCTTTTCTTTCTTCCCTCTGTGTGCTCTGTGATCTCTGTGGTAAAAAATTTATCGCAGAGTATTGTATCTAACGTGCTAGCATATTTTTAACCACAGAGATCACAGAGCACACAGAGGAAAGAAAGAAAAAACGCTCTCTCTTTTTTTCATAATTCATAATTCATCTTTCATGCTTTTCTTTAGTAGACGTCGAAGAGGAGGCGCTTTTCTTTGCGCAGCGCCTTGAGGAAGGCTTTGGCTTCATCGTCTTGCATGGAGCCTTTTTCTTTAGCTATTTGATGGAGGGTTGCTTCTACGTCTTTAGCCATAGGATCGGCATCTCCGCAAACATAAAGAATGGCGCCTTCTTGGATCCACTCCCAGATGCCCTGTCCCTGATGATAGATCTTATGTTGTACGTAGTGCTTTTCTTCCTGATCTCTTGAAAAAGCCAAATCTAGACGCAGTTTTCCTTGTGATTCAGCGCTAAGCCAGAAATCTTCATAAAGGAAGTCAGAGGCCCTATTGCGCTCTCCAAAAAAGAGCCAATGCTTGCCTTGAGCCTCAAGCTTTAAGCGTTCTTGCATGAATGCTCTAAAGGGAGCTACTCCCGTACCAGGCCCAATCATGATAATAGGGGTGTTATGGTCTTCTGGCAGTGTGAAGTCTTTGGCTGATTGTACATATAATGGAATAGGTGTTTCTTCTTTTTTTGCAAGATGGCAAAGAAAGTGACTTGCAACTCCATATTGGATCTGTCCATTTTCTTCATATTGAGATAATGCTACAGTTAGGTGTACTTCATCTGGATGTTCTTTAAGAGAAGAAGCTATAGAGTAAAAACGGGGAAGCAAAGGGGAGAATTTTTTACAAAGCTCTTCAAGAGGGGTATTTTTGGTATTAAGTTCTTTTAAGAAATCAATGCGGGAGAGGTTTGTTTTAGTTGTTATAAACTCTCTTAAGGAAAGAATTTTTTCAGATCTAGGATCCTTAATGATTTCATTTCCTGTAGCTTTAATTGTGGTAAGAATTTTTTCTACAGATAGGGGATTGTTTTCAGCATAAATAGCAACAGAATCGCCTACTTTAAACTCGAGTCCAGAGTCTTTAAGCTCCAAAGAAAGATGGTATGTTTTTTTTGTCGATCCCTCTTTAGTCAAAGAAAACCTATCTTTTATCTTGGAGATAAAAGGATTGAGCCTATCGACTTTTTTCTTATTCGGATCTAAAATATTCATGGACATAAGTTAATTGGTTAATGTATTTATACAAGTATATGATTCTTATTTATTTTATCCTTTTTTCCCTTTTCGCAGGCTGTGCTAGCACAGGCTATCAGCCTCTCTATATTATTTCTGAGGAAAAGGTTCCTCAGGTAAACGATAAAGATCTACGCTAAGAGTTCTTTACCGTCGCGCTTGTTCCAAGCTTTTGTTAAAACATCCATTTTTTTATTGGAAATTCCGCCTAAATAGTCTATGGCGCCTAAAAATCTAGCGCGCGTTCTATCTTTGCCTAAAATTTCTACTGCTTCAAAAATAGGGGGTCCGTGTTTTTTGCCTGTAAGGGATCCGTATAAAAGAGGGATAATCACTTTTTTCATATTTACCCCAAACATCTCTGCAATTTCATGCGAGGCTTTTTCAATCCCTGCTTTTCCCCAGTTTTCTTGTTCATCCAAACTCCAGATGAAGGGCTGAATGATAAAGGCGGCTTTTTCTTTGGTAAGCTGCTGAGGGCATAGAAGCTCGTCTGTATAGCCAATATGATTGATGAAAAAGAAGCTGCAAAGCTCCATAAATTCGCCAAATGTCTTGATGCGCGTATGGCAAAGAGGCATGAGTTTTTGCATAAAAGCATCGTTAAAGCTCCACGCTTTAATTCTATCCCATAGCTTGTCTTCAGAAATTGTATTAATGAGATATTGCTGATTTAGCCAATCGAGTTTTTGGGTGTCAAAAAAGGCTCCCGATACGCCAATTCTTTTGGGATCGAATCCTTTAATGATTTCTTCTACCGAGTAGATCTCTTTTTCTTCTGTCATGCTATAGCCCATAAGCGTTAAAAAGTTTTTGAACGCTTCGGGAAGGTAACCACTATCTCTATAGTAGAAAATAGAGGTGGGATTTTTTCTTTTAGAAAGTTTTTTTCCATCTTTTCCTAAAAGAAGAGGCATATGCATAAATGTAGGGGGTGTCCATCCAAAAGATTCATAGAGAAGGATGTGTTTAGGGGTTGAGCTCATCCACTCATCTCCACGAATCACGTGGGTGATTTCCATTAAATGGTCATCGACAACGTTAGCAAGGTGATAGGTAGGAAATCCATCTGATTTTAAAAGAATTTGGTCGTCGATATCGGCCCAAGGTGCTGTAAGTCTTCCCTTAATTCCGTCTTCGTATACGCATTCTCCTGTTAAAGGGACTTTTAAGCGTACAACGTAAGGCTGTCCTTCCTTTTCTCTTTTTTCAACTTCTTCTATCGTCAAATTTCTGTAGCGTCTGTCATAGCCAACTCTTGTGCCTAATTTCGCGCTCATTTCGCGCATTTCAGCTAATTCTTCAGCTGTGGCAAAGCATTTGTAGGCTTTTCCGTTATCAAGAAGCATTTGGCAATATTTTTGGTAAATTTCTGTTCGCTCGGATTGTCTGTAAGGCCCAAAAGGTCCACCGATATCTGGACCCTCATCCCATTCAATCTCTGCCCATTTCAATGCTTTGTAAATATTTTCTTCGTATTCAGGGCGAGAGCGAGAGCGGTCGGTGTCTTCGATTCTTAAAATAAATTTTCCACCAAAATGGCGTGCAAAAATTAAATTGAATAATGCCATGTAGGCTGTTCCTACATGAGGATCGCCTGTAGGAGAGGGAGCTATGCGTACGCGAACTGTCATAAAAATATCTCAGGGTAGTTTCTTTGATAGGTATTTTCTCCTGTTATCGATTAGATTTCAAGTAAAATACCACTAGCTAATAAACATAATTTAACTGAGAGATTTTTTATTTTCTCTCTTTCTTCCTCTGTGGTTTCTTCCCTCTGTGGTTTATATCTTAGCTAAGCTTAAAGATGCAAAAGGCTTGCATTTTTTTTTAACCACAGAGACAAGAAACCACAGAGGAAGAGAAGAGAGAAAATTCTCTTTGTGGTTTTATTGGGAGGCGGCGCATTTTTGCTCGGGTTGCATGAGGAGGATGAGGTCCTTCATGATGTTGAGAGATTCTCCGAGTTGGAGATCTACTTGTCCATAAATTTCTGTTGGCTCTGCGCTAGCGTCTTTCTTTTTAAGCTCTTTTAAGAGGCTTTGATAGTTCGTGTTAAGGTTAATGCGTTCTTTAGAGTTATTGCTTAAAATTTGGAGGTACGGCTTATAAGTTGTGAGTACTTTTTGCATATTAAACTTATAAAGACGCTGAATTTGTGCTCTATGCATAGGAGAGATGTCTGATAGGTCATCTTCGAAACTTGGAGGGATCTGATCGTTTTCTACGGGGAATTTGGCAAATCTTTCTCCAATTTCAAGCTCAGAGAAGATGCCAGGGACTACGATATCTGCTGATACCCCTTTAAGTTGGGGCGTTTTACCAGAAACAGTGTAGTATCTGCCTCTTGTCACTTTAAATTCGCCTTTAGGGTTCACTTTTCCGTAGTTTGCAGATTCAAGCGTAAAGGTTTGAAAGGTGCCTTTTCCAAAGGTTTCAGGATCCCCTACAACAAGGGCTCTTCCGTAGTCTTGAAGAGTTTGGGCTACAATTTCTGCAGCGGATGCAGACGCTCTATTAGTAAGTACTAAAAGAGGCCCATCCCAAGCTGTTTTTCCTTCAATGTTGCGCAGTTTTTGCACAACACCTGTATTATCCATTACAGAAACAACAACGCCCCTTGAAATAAAAAGACCTGTGACAGTCACAGCTTGAGGAAGTAACCCTCCTCCATTATTTCTTAGGTCTAAGATGATTCCTTTAACATGATGTTCGCTTTGAAGTTTAGCTATAGCATTTGCTAAATCCTTTGAAGAAGAGGTGTTTTCATCTTGATAGAAGGAGAAGAGTTTTAATATCCCAATCACTCCATCGCCGTAAGGTTCGTGGCTAAATTCGTAGCGCGATTCTTTTAAAACAACTTCATCGCGAATAATTTCAATATCAAGTTTTTCTTCTTGTTTTGTCTCGCCATTTGTGATTTCTCTAAGAATTGTTAGGTTTGCAGAGGTTCCTTGTGCGCCGCGAATATATTCGACAGCTTCAGTAATTTCCATTCCCACAACAGGCTCTCCATTAACAGCGATAATTTTGTCTCCAAGTTTGAGTTTATTGCTGAGTTGCGCAGGACTTCCTTCTAAAATACGCATGATTGTAAATCCATTAAGATCATCGCGCAACTGCGCTCCAATACCAAATAAGCGCTGTTGAACTTGAATCATAAACTGATTTGCTTCGGAAGGAGTGAAATAAGCTGTATGAGAATCTAAAGCAGAGCTAACAGATTTTAAAACGTTTGCAAGGATAAGTTGTTTTTTTTCTGTAGCAGATTTGGCTATAAGTTCTTCTTCCCTATTGAACCTTCTTTTGCTAAGTCTTTGAAGAAATTGTTGTTTTGTATCTTCGCTAATTTTTGCTGCAGCTTCTAATTGAAGGGCTTTTATTCTTTCGAGGCGTACAAGAAGTTCTTCTTCTGATTTGACCCATTTAAGCTCTTTAAATTCGGAATGATCTACATTTTTTGGAAGATTGGCTAAGTTGATTTTTCTTTCGAGGTTATTGCGTCTTTGAATGGTTTTAATTAGGGTTTCGTGAATTTCTTCAAAAGTGGAAAAGTCTTCTTGCTTGCAGGCGTTTAATGTCTTTTTTAAGAGATCGGCAGATGGTTCTGTCCACGCAAGTACTTCACTTTCAATGAAATACGTTTTTAAGGGATCTATTTCCTCTAGGTAATTTTGCATGGCTCTTTTCAAAATTTCGTCATTTAAGGCCTGATGGGAGACGTGCGCTTTTAGAATTTCTTCTATTTTTACCCTGGTATCTCGAGGGGTAAGCGTAGGGGGCTTAGCATCGCAAAAGGGCGTGGCGGAGAGCAAAAAGATGAAAAGTAGACAAAAGGATCTAAATAGGGACATTTTTACCTCAAAAAAACAAGCAAATTGCTAATTGGGAGCATACGAAAATGTGTTTGTTTAATGCTATGAAAAAAGGTTTGATATACACTCAAGTTTTTGATGTTAAATGTGTTAAGTATAAATTTTAGAGATATAGTAATAAAAAAATAAAGAGCTTCCAAAAAGGGGGTTGATTTCAATTAGTTATATGTGAAATAATAAATATCCTAAGAAGAGATAATTTACTAAATAAATAAAAACCCAGAAAAACCTCAACTTAGGGGTTTAATTAATAAAATAAAAATAATTGGTAAATATCCAAGTTAAAAAAATTTTTGTTAATTTTAGGAGGAAATAAAAATGGAACAAGAAAATAAAGAGAGCATGGGCGCATGCTGCGGGACACCTCATAAGAGGGTCGTCTCCATCACAGAAGCTGCTCGTATTAATAATGTAACTCGTCAAGCTATTTACGTGGCTATTAAACAAAGAAAGCTTAAAGCATCTAAAGACTCAACGCGTTGGACAATTGATCTAGATGATCTAGAAGCCTATCGCCGTCAAAAATATTCGAGAACAAAGTCAATGTTCCAAGGCGAACTTTTGTTTGATAACCATAAAGGATATTATTCTGTGAACCAAGCTGCAAAAGCTCTTGGTGTTCCTGCGCAAAAGATCTATTACGCTACACGCGTAGGTCTTCTTAAAGCGTCTCGTAAGGGTGCTGCGTGGGTTATCCACACAACAGATATCGAAGGATATAGAGAAAACTATCTTAAGAAACAACAGCTTATGGAAACTCCAGAAGCTCTCTAGTACTTAAGTAAGTAGTTTTGTAGTCATGAACGGTGAGTAATTTATTACTCATCGTTTTTTTTTGAACAAAGAGAGTTAAATCTCTCTCTCTTTCTCTTCTCTGTGGTTTCTTGTCTCTGTGGTTAATTCTTTGGCTAACGCTTGAGTGCACAAAGACTTGCATTTTTTTAACCACAGAGACAAGAAACCACAGAGAAGAGAAAGAGAGAGAGAAAAAATTAACTTCTCCTTGTTGTCTTGTCCTCTTTGTTATTCGCGGACCTTGAAGTCGCGGATTTGGAGTTGGATGCTTGACTTGTTCAAGAAGTTGTTGATGTAGGGGGTAAAGGCAAGGTCTAGGATGATGTTTTTCTTGCAGAGCATAGGCCTTTTATCTGCCATTCCAAAGGCAATTCCTTCTAGGTGCCTCTCATTTTGCTCCAAATATAGCTTAAGATGCAGTTTCCCAACGATTTTAGGCGGCCAAATCTGCTTGGCCTCACAATGAAGGATGGGGGCGGGATTCTCGTTCCCAAAGGGCTCTAAGAGGCTTAAAGACTCCATAAAATCAAAGGTTAGGTCGCCGAAGTTGATTTTGGCATCTAGATGAAGTTTAGTGAGGATGTCTTGGTCCTGAAGCTGTTTGTCGGCGGTTTCTAAAAAGCGTTTTTTAAAGGCTTCGATGTTCTCTTCTTTGATGGTAAGGCCGGCTGCAAAGTCGTGCCCTCCAAAATTAATTAGTAAATCGGAGTGTTCTTTAAGAACGGAAAGTAAAGGGAATTCGGGAATCGTACGAATAGAGCCCTTGCCAACTCCTTGATCGATAGAGATCACAATTGTAGGGCGGTTATATTGTTTGGTAATGCGCGCTGTAATAATGGGGATAATTCCAGGATGCCATTTAGTAGAAGAGAGGATAATGGCTTTATGCTTTAAAACTTCAGGATGCTTTAGAATATACTCTTCAATGTCTTCGGAATCTCTTCTTTCAATTTTTTGTCTTTCTATATTATTTAAATCTAGTTCTTTAGCAAGCTCTTCTGCGCCAATAGGGTCGCGAATAAGAAGTAAATCTACCCCTTTTGTAGGGTCGGCAATTCTTCCTAAGCTATTTAATCGGGGAGCTACTTTTGAAGCGATATCTATAGGGGTGATTTCTGTAATTTTTAGATCGCATACATTAAAGAGTTTAGTAAGGCCGATACGTTTGGTTTTTCTAAGTTGTTTAAGACCGTAGCGTACAAGGATTCTATTTTCTTGTAATAAGGAACCCATATCTGCAATTGTTCCAAGAGCTACTAAATCTAGATATCTCTTAAGATCAATTTTACTTGTGGGAAACTCTGGAGTTGAAATGAGAGCATTAGTGATTGCATGTGCTAATTTAAACGCAACGCCTACGCCTGTAAGGTCTCTATTGGGATAGGTGCTGTTCAGCATTTTTGGATTAAGTGTTGCGATGCAGTGGGGAAGTTTGGCTGTAGGTTCATGGTGATCGGTAATGATCACATCCACTTTTTGTTTTACAGCTTCTGCAATTTCTTCGGCAGCGGTAATGCCGCAATCTACTGTGATGATGAGTTTACAAGAGTTTTTAAGCGCAAAGTCAAGGGCGTCTAGCATAACGCTTTGCTTCAAGGAATTTCTATTAGGAATATAAAAGAAAACGTTGGCATTGATGTAGCGTAAAAATTCTGTAAGAAGGGAAGCTCCTGTGATGCCATCAACATCATTATCGCCATAAATAAGAATATTTTCTTTATTTCGAAACGCTTCAAATACGCGATTTACAGCTTTATCCATATCGGGAAAAAGGCTGGGATCTAGCAAATCGGGAAGCTTTGCATAGAGGTAATCATGAATGTCATCTAGAGATTCAAAGCCCCTAGAGACTAGTACTTGGGCTGTTACCGGGTGGATATTAAATTCATCGATGATCTGCTTTGTCCATGCAGGATCAATTTTGGGATATACCCAAAATGTCTCTCGTGGGTTCTGGGGTTGCATTGTAATTTTCCATTGTTTTTCATACACCCCATTACGCATGAAATTTCAATTCTGAGCAAGCCTAAAGATCGGGAGGAAGAGAGAAAAAATTAACAAAGAGGAATAAAATTCTCTCTCTTTTCTTCCTCTGTGGTTTCTTGTCTCTGTGGTTTATCTTTTGCTAACCCGAGTAGGCAAACGACTTAGCAAAAGATAAACCACAGAGACAAGAAACCACAGAGGAAGAAAAGAAGAGAACTTCTCTGTGGTAAAGGTTAGGGCCTGTTATTGGAGGCTTAGGCGTTGCTCTTTTGTTCGTTGTTTTTCGTGGAAGTATTGCATTAATGGCGCTGCGATAAACAAGGAAGAGAGGGTTCCAAAGATAACGCCGATTGCCATTACAAGAGCAAATCCAAATATTGTACTGCCTCCTAAAACAATAAGAGGAATAAGAACAAGAAGAGTTGTTCCCGATGTTAGCGTCGTACGGCTTAGTGTCACATTTAACGCGTGGTTAATGATGGTACTAAGCGAGCTTTTGCGCATGCCATGCATATCTTCCCTGATTCTATCAAAAACGATAATGGTATCGTTTAAGGAATAGCCAATAATGGTTAGAAGAGCTGCTACCGTGTTCATATCAATTTGAACAGGAACTTTTAATGCATGTAAGATTGCTAGAGCTCCAATAGTAAAGATCACATCGTGAGCCATACAAATGGTTGCACTAAGAGCGTAAGCAAGCTCAAAGCGGAAGCTGATATAAATCAGGATGCAAACAAGAGCAATACCAAGACCTATAAGAGCGTTTCTTCTCATGGTATCTGATAGCTGTCCACTGACATCGGACCAGTTTTTGTCTAGATGCACAAGAGAGTCTTTAGCAATTTTAAGATCGCTACTTTCTAAAGCACTAACAATCCAGCTGATTTTAGGGTTGCTTTCATAAGAATAGTTTAGCCCAGGGTCTGTTTCTAAAGGCATTCCGTAGAAAGGTCTTCCTTTTTGCTCAAGGCTTCTGCTTAAGAATATTCTTAAGTTATTAGAGGGGTTAAGTTCTCTAATTTGGAAATCTTGGGGTTTAGCACCTTGTTTAACTAAAGCTTTTTCTACCACTTCTCTATAGTTATCTGCCTTAGTTGGCTCAAGTTCAAGAGTGATAGCGTAGCCCCCTGTAAAGTCCATGCCAAAGATGGTATGGCGCTGATTGACAAGCAAGAAAGCCCCCACAAGAATCACAATGGCTGAGAAAATAACAGTTGCTTTTGTATGCTTTAAGAAATCAAAGCTTGTAGCATTGATGAGCTTTGCCATGCTAAGCGTTTTGTTCTTGGGATTTTGTACCCAGCCCGCAAAGAAGTAGCGTGTCATAAATAAAGCGGTAAACATCGAAGAGATGATCCCGATAATTAGGGTAACAGCAAATCCTTTAATAGGGCCTGAATCTGAGTGTAGAAGTACAAGCGCTGCAATCACTGTTGTGACATTAGAATCTAAAATGGCTGTAAATGCCTTTTTATATCCAGCGTTAATTGCAGAAGCAATTCTTCCTGTTGCAGCAAATTCTTCACGTATTCTTTCAAAGACAAGAACGTTTGCGTCTACTGCCATCCCGACTGTTAAAATAATCCCTGCAATTCCGGCAAGGGTCATGGCAGCGTTTAGATTTTGGAGCGTTGCCCACATAATAAGAAGGTTAAACACAACCGCTATCGAAGCAATTAGTCCTGCAAATTTGTAATATCCCCACATAGTAGCAATAACAAGAACTAAAGCAATAAGAGTTGCTAGAATTCCTAGGGTTCTCTCGCGAGCGCCAAGCTCTGGGCTCACGTTTTTTTCTGAGAGAATATGAGGCGTAAATGTAAGAGATCCGGCTTTTAAATCGGCTTCTAATTGATTGATCTCTCTTTGTGTAAAGCTGCCTGTAATCATGGCGCTATCTTTTAAAGGGGAATCTAGCGTAGGAGCGCTGATGATGGATCCATTTAAAATTACAGCCATTCTCCAGCCTCTTCCTTGAGTAAAGACGGCATTAGGCGTTCCTGTTATTTTTTCTTTAGAAAAATTAGAGGTCCAAATAAAGATGTCTTCGCGAGGATTAATTTTTTGCCCAGATTTTGCTGTATACGATCCTTGCACTCCAAAGGATAAGTAGTTTCCTTTAGAAGGGTCATAAGAAGCATGTACATTTTCAAGATTTGCTCCCTCTAAGGCAAAGTTATTAAATACAAACATAAGAGGGTGTGTTTGACCGTGCCAATCTGTAAAGTCATCGCCACGCAGTAAACTTACTTTTGAGTACGTGTCATTAAATGTGCTGTTGCTATTCGAATCAATGGGGTTAGCAATGCGAAGCCCTTGATTGTAAAGCAGTCTTGCCGATTCACTTCTTGGTTGAATCACTGCAGGATCAAAAGAATCGCCGTGGATATGTTTCCATGCAATAAGATTGATTTGTTCTGCGCTCTTACGATTTGTAATAACAGCTTCATTCCACACATCTTGTAAAAAGCTATTAACAGCTTCTTTTAAATTAGCATTGGCAGTAGAAAATTTCTCGTTAACGATATGGAAATACATCGAAGAGGCTTTCACAAGTTCAGCTGCTGTAAGTCCTTGAGAACCTGGGAAGTCAAGAGTAATAGTGTGCCCTTCTTGGCGGATGCCTACTTCTGAAACGCCCATTTTGTTTACGCGTGCATAAAGCTCATTGATCCCTTGTTTAATATCCATGTCATCTTTAACAACACGGTTGTTATGATCTCTAAGTTCAAGCTGTACTGTTTTTCCCCCTGAGAGGTCAAGGCCCCAATGAAGCACTTTGCGATCATCTCCGCGGAAATATTTTACAGTAGATAATTTGAGATTACTTAAAAAAGCGTTTTGCGTAGGAGCTGGCACATCAAAATGGGAAACCCCTTTCATGTCTAGTTGCGCTGCTCTATAATCGTCTCTCCATTTTAAGAGGCCTTCATGGATTTGGTTATCGATTTTATTTTCTGTAAGAATGCGCTGTTCTACATCGCTAAATTCTAAAATGGCATAGCGTTTTGTTCCATGAACTGTAAAGTCTTCTCTTGTAGCTTTCAGAACTGTTTGAAAGTAATTTTCTTGTTCGAACATAAAGTCAGAGGCGTACTCAGGCGAAAAGGCATAAGAGGCCGCTCTATATCCAAAAAAACCATTACTTTGTAAAATCCGCTGGAGGTTGTTAAAGTCGTTCATGAATTCTTTGGCTTGTGCAGACTCAGGCGCTTCTTTAAGGGTCTCTAAAATTTTATCAATCCCTTTAGCAACAATATAAATAGAGCTCATTCTAAAGCCCTTTGCAGGCATTTTCCCGTTTGTTGCAGGCGCATAGATAACAAGCCCTAATTGCTTTTCTTCAGGACTTAAGCTTTGATATGTTTCATAATCCCATATAGGAAAAGATCCTTTAGCTAAGTCTCTGTGCTTAGGATTCCACGTGTTTTTTAGTAATTCTTTCAGTTGAAGTGTTTCTTTTTGTGCAATTTGCCCAAGACGCATAGCTAAAAAGCTTTTGCTATTAGGGATTTCGTTAAGAGTCACTTCAAAAGCATCTTGAATAGGAAGGATTTTTTCTCCGGATAAACTTCCAGCCATTGCCATTGTATTAAAAAGTAATTGCTCTGCTTTGTCTTTAGCAAAGCTGTTTTTGGTTTCTTGAAAAGCAATAATTTCTTGGTAAGGCTTTAAGGTGATTTTTTCATTTGCCCAATCAATTGAAATTTGCTCGATATAAGGGTTTCTTCCGTTAAGAGAAATCACTTGAGTTTTTGATGCCGGATCCATTTTTTTAGAAGTTTCTAAAAGAAGAGAGCCAAAAGTGGCGAAGTTAAGAGGTGTTTTTCCAGCTCCAAACGCCATCGCATTTCTTTTAACGATTGCAGAGGCTGTATCTAGGGTTTTTTCTTGAGAGGCTAGGATGTCTAATCTTTGTTGCTTAAGACCATCTAAAAATCCCCCTTGTTCCTTAAGGGCGGCGCTTTCTTGTTCGATCGCAATTCTTTCAATTTTAAGTTTGTCTTTTAGTTCGTCTAAAGAAGCAATAAATTGTTTAACTGATGCTTGTTTGTTAGGAAGCTCATCTTGGGTGAAGCTCGCAAAGAACCTGGTTGCAAGGACATTATTTTCTCCAAAGCCTTTAGCAAAGGAAAGGATGCTTTGGCTCATGCTTAAAAGAACATCAGAGGCGTTTTGTGCATTTGGAGTGATTGCAGACTGAAGCATTTCTGCATTTTCGCTATTGCCTCCAAGAACAACACCTAGCTGAAGCGCTCTATCATTAATGAGTGCGCGATAAAGGTCTGTTGGTTGGCCCTTGTCGTCATATTTTTTTGAAAATTGAAAGTATTCTTTAAGCTGCTTTGTTTCAAAATGCAGAGGAATACGTCTTTGTACAACAACTTTTTTATCTGGGGCTGCTGTAGAAGGGTTGTAAAGAGAGAGCTGCGCTGGCACAAAAGGAATGAGGGCCCCGGCTCTTGTGATATGATTGCGGAGCACTTCAGCGTCTTTTTCGTCCTTAAAGTTTATGGCGATAAATTCAGGTTCTTTTTCGCTAAAGGAAATGCTTAAAGGCTTAACATTTAGCAGTTTGCAATATGATTTAAGCCAGTTCAGGGACTCGGATTCAAGAGAGTTAACTCTTTGCCCGATTGACTCTGAAATCGCTGTAGCGCGTTTTTCGTCAACGGATTTATCTAGCGGTTTTGAATAGAAGAAAACCGTCGGTAAAATATTGTAAACGGTGAGAAAGATCACAGCTAAAATGAGAAACAACTGCCAACGTTTTTGCTTTTCCATAAGTTCCTTTTAAATCGACTTTTCGTATTTATAAAATAATTAGGAAGGATACTTACCTATGGTGATTATGTCTAGGACAATTTCTTCCTGCCCCAGCCCGTGCCCGTGTGCGTGCCCCTGCCCGTGCCCGATTTATTTAGTTGTATCGGGCACGGGCTCGGAAAAATTGTTTTGAGGGTGTTTTTATTTACTGGAATTTGTTAAGATTCTTTATAAAAATTTTGAGGGGTTTATGAGTGTATCGGTTCAAGCTAATTGTTTACAAAAATATTTTATTCCAAAGGCGGATCAAGCTCCAGCTGTTACAAAGCTTCTTGAAATAGCTTCTGATGCTAAGTATCGTGTGGTTTCAGTTGCTTGTACAATTGGGGCGATTGTTCCAGCTATTTTTTCTGCTCTCTTGTATGCCGTGCGCGCTTTTCTTCCTTGTTTTTCTAAGGGTTTTTGCGAAGATCTTGGAGCGTCTTGGAAATGCGCCTGTGTTGCTGTATTAGGAGTTGGCTACGCTCTTGGAGGGTTATTCTGTTTTTCTGTCTTTAAAGGGTTAAAGCCTTTGGAAGAGACGCCTGTAGATTTGCCTTCATCAAACGAACCGCCAACACCGATTTTAACAGAATCGCCTCCTCCCGAACCATCTTTACATGTAAATTCTATTGATTTAGGTAGTCCTTCACCCGCACCTGTCCCCACACCGATTTTAAGGGTGCTCAGCAATACTATTCTAAGTGATCGGATAATTGAGCCTATTCAAGTAGCTCCAGTAGCTCATGCAATTACAGTAATTCCAGAAGAGCCTAAGGCAATTCCTACCCTTCATCAGCGATTGAGGGAAATGCAAGGTGTTCCTAGGCTAACAGAAGCAACTGATGCTACGAGTGAAGAGCTCTTAAAAAATCATAGATTTAGGGAAGTTCTGAATCAATATGCAGAGCAAATTGAATGTGACAGGTCTCTTGTAAGCGACACGCAAAAACCTACCTTACAAGGCATGTATGAAAATCTATCTTCTTTAATAAAAGAAGATAAACACGCTAAAAATCCTTTATTTTTAAATCTTCAAAAAGCTTTAGGTTACCTCCTTATTCATAATAAAGATGTAAGTGCTCAGTATGTAAATTATGTTTATTATTTGCGCGCAGCAATAAACAATGACGTTTATAAAAATGCTAATCAATATATATACGATGAGAAGGACGCACTTGAGGTGAAATGCTGCTATATTATAAGAAAATTATGTTTTATTCGCTTTGCAGGTGTTTATCTTCATAATTATTTAAGAGGTGTTACACAGATTACCGAAAAGGCTTATCTTGATGATTTGGTAGCTCAAGGAGGCACTCCCGTAATTAAGCCTCCTCTTATAAGCTCAACGTTATTTCAGAATCTTTATTACACACGTGAGCAAATAGCCAAAGCTCCTAATAGAGTGTTAAAAGATGAGCGTTTAGATCTTCATGTGCCAAGTGTGCATTCTACATATTTTCACAACTATTCCGAATTTCATTATTTATGTCATCCAAGTCCAGTGGTCTCCTCTATGGCGGATCCAACAGGAGAGGTAGCTCCTGATTTTATAGCGTTTATTGAATACCTTAAAGGGCGCAGCCAAGGGTATCTCTATGTAAATCACCAGTGCGGGGTAAAGTCTTTAGAAAATTTACAAAGCTCGCAGAGAAATTTTTACGTGCTTACGCAGCCTCTTGAAGGGGATTTATTTGAGAGAAAGAAAGAGGCGTTTAAACAAATGGGTTTTGCGGGTTTAAAAGAGGCTTTAATTAGTGCTTACTCTTCAAATGATCCTGATTCTATGTTTGCGCTTCCTTACTCTATAACCAATAATGGCGATTTGAACTCTGTAATCGGCCAAATTTTCGATAAGGTCCACGAGCTATTTTTTGAGGGAAAACAAACTCTAGACACACTCGATGATTGGCAAAATTGCATTCTTCTTTTCTATGTGTTCCAAAGAATGGATATGAAACAAAGGATCGAAGATACGAATGCTGGAACATATAGAATTACGTGTATGAGTTCTGTATGCGGGGATTTAGATAAAGGAGACGTTTCCACTTTTGCTCAAGACCTTGTGATGCTTTATGGATCTTTTCAAGAAAACGACAAAGAAAAGCTTGAAGAGCTTTTATATAATACGATGGGCGCTCCCATTGGAGTAAAAAATCTTGGACTTGCTCTTGTAAATTACCTCGAGCATTACTTTAAAGCCTATCCAGAGAAAATACATGCTCTTGGAAAGCTTAGATCTAAGGAGTGGAGCGTATATAACGTAGTCAAAAAGATTAAGGAGCAAAGTGCATACCCTAGTATTACCACATCAAGAACTCCTAATGAAATCCGCTTTGTCCTTAAAATGATGCAAAAGGGGGAGGGTAATCAGTTGCCCTCTTCTTTCGCTAATCCTAAGCAAAATCTTCAATTAGAGGGCTATAAAAAGGCCATGGAATCATTAGCTACGCCTAAAGCTCTTCTCATTGATGGCAAAGAAGGTACTATTCTGGAAGAGGAAACCATCCTTGCAACCGCTATCCGTCTTGGTTTTTTCTCTCCGCGATGGATCCTTTTAGGAGAAGATCCTGAGTATTCAGAGTTGAGTAAAGTATTTAACAACAAGCATGTCCCATTCACAATTAATAAGCAGAATCAACATAGAGTTGAAAATTGGGGCGAGCCTCAAAACCCTACGGTAAGAGTTTCTGATAAGTGCCATCTGAAGTTTGGAGGAGAGCTTGTCGCCGTCCTTCAAGTAAGGATGGACGTTGAATACATAGAAGGCACTCAATACAAAATAACTCCCCATTGGCAGATTGACGGTATTGTATCCCAAGCCCTCAAAACAAATTTACCACAGGAGCGATGAAAAGAGAGAATTTTTCTTTTCTCTTCTCTGTGGTTTCTTCCCTCTGTGGTTAAAAAAATGCAAGTCCTTGATTGGCTTAAGTGTTAGCTAAAGAATTAACCACAGAAGGGTTGAAACCACAGAGGGGGAAAGAAGAGAGAGAAAAAGATATTTTTTCTGTGGTTGATCTTTTAAGAAAAAGGCTCCACACAAATTCGGTATTGGCTATGATGAGTTTTTTTCAAAACGAGAGCTTATATGCCAAGTGTAATTGTTGTGGGGATTCAGTGGGGAGATGAGGGCAAGGGGAAGATGATTGATCTTCTCTCTTTAGAGGCAGCTACCATTGTGCGTGCGCAAGGGGGCAATAATGCCGGGCACACCATTATGGTGGGCAAAGAAGAATACCGGTTTCACTTAGTGCCATCAGGGATTCTTTATCCGCATACACGCTGCTATATTGGGGGCGGTACTGCCATTGACCCTGAGGTTCTTCTTAAGGAGATTGAGGGTCTTGAAGCTAGAGGGGTGAATTTGCGCGGCCGTTTATTTATTTCACCTTACGCTCATGTAAATTTTTCTTATCATAGAGAATTTGATAAGCTCTATGAGCTTCAAAAAGGAGCCTCTGCTATTGGGACAACTGGAAGAGGCATTGGCCCTTGTTATACCGATAGAGCAAGCCGTATAGGAATCAGAATGTGCGAGCTTGTTAGAAAAGACATTTTGAAAAAAAGGCTTTCTCTTGTTCTTGAAATAAAAAATCGAGAGCTTGAGGTCCTTTTTAATGTAAAGCCCCTTGATTTTGAAAAACTCTATGCAGAATATGCTCTTTTAGGAGAGAAGCTTCTTCCTTTTATTTCCGATGTAGAGCTTTCTATTGAGCAGTCTATAGAGAAGAATGACAAAGTTCTTTTTGAGGGTGCTCATGGCACATTTTTAGATACCACTTTTGGAACATACCCCTATGTAACCTCTTCTAGTACCATTGCTGCAGGAGTTTGTGCAGGAGCGGGCATTGGCCCTACAAAAATTTCTCATACACTCGGGGTTGTTAAATCCTATACAACCAGAGTGGGAAATGGGCCTCTTCCTACGGCTTTAAAAGGAGAAGAGGAAACATTATTTCTTAATCATGAGGCTGCAAGGGAGATTGGAACGACAACTGGTAGAAAAAGACGCATGGGGTGGTTTGATGCTGTTCTTGCGCGCCAGGGGGTAAGGCTTAATGGTATAAATTCTTTAGCTATCACAAAATTAGATGTCTTAGATAATCTTGCATTTATTAAAATTTGCTATGCCTATAGACTAGGAGCGGCTCTTTTAGAGACAATTCCTCCTTTAGCAGAAGATATGGAAAAAGTAGAGCCTCTTTATGAGACACTTCCTGGGTGGCAGTGCTCTACAAAAGAGTGCAAGCATTACGATGATTTACCGTTAAATGCTAAAAAATACCTTAAGCGCATTGAAGCATTATGTGGTTCTTCAATAAGCATTGTCTCTGTTGGCCCTGAAAGAGAAAAAACATTTATTTTGAGCGATCCCTTTAATTTATGAATGCGACTGCAACTAAAGAGCTATTTTTTATTCCTTATTCTATTGAAGATCTTTCTTTGTTAGACCCCACTTCTATTCCTAGGCATGTAGCTATTATTATGGATGGGAATAGAAGATGGGCCAAGCGTGAAGAGATTCCTCTGTATTTGGGCCATTTTGAAGGAGCTGATACTCTTACAAAAATTGTACGTGCAGCCTCGAGCCTAGGAATAAAGGTTTTAACAGTTTTTGCCTTTTCTACAGAAAATTGGGCCCGCCCTCCTGAAGAAATTGCCTCTTTAATGGATCTTTTCCATTTGTATTTAGTAAGACAGAAAGAGAGCATGATTAAGGAAGGGGTAAGGCTTGGGGCCATTGGAAATATAGAGGGGCTTCCTTTACATGTTAAAGAGGTATTGCAAGAAACAATAGAGGCTACAAAAGAAGGCTCTTCTATACAGCTTGTTCTTGCCTTAAACTATGGGGGAAGAGACGAAATTACTAGAGCAACCATTTCTTTAGTGGAAGATATAGAGAAAGGGTTAATTAAAAAAGATGAGATTACAGAAAAAACAATTTCTAGCTATCTTGATACGGCGCACCTGCCCGATCCTGATTTTTTTATTCGTACGAGTGGAGAGCAAAGGGTAAGCAATTTTCTTCTCTGGCAAATTTGTTACGCCGAAGTGTATGTAACAGATGTTCTTTGGCCGGAGTTTAATGAGAAACAGCTTTTAAAAGCGGTGCTAGAATATCAAAGGCGAGAAAGAAGACGTGGAGGATAAATGAAAAATTTGACGGATTTAAAGAGGCGCCTTTCGGTTTCTTCTATTACGATTGTCTTAGTGGCTCTTCTTGTAGGGTTTTCTCAGAATGTGGCAATGAAAGTGGTATTAACAGCTGTGATTGCCCTGCTTTCTGCAGTAGCTCTTTGGGAATATGCGAATTTAAGCTTTGCTAAAGAGATTAAAATTGCTAAGAACACCATGATGATTTTTGGCGTGCTTCAAGTCATTGCTTCTTATATTGCCATTCAATTTCCAAAGTATTCTCTCTTATCTTTAATGGTGATTATTGTGGCTGGATTCTTTTTTTTCCTGGCCCATTTTAAAAATCCTTCCGATGCTCTTGCCAATGTAGCAACAGGTTTTTTTGGCGTATGTTATATAGCAGTTCCTTTAAGCTTTATGCTTGAGATTCTTTATGTTCAGGGCTCTTCCCTTTTCCCAGCTTACCAAATGCAAGATGGCAGATGGTGGTTTATTTACCTTCTTCTTGTGACAAAAATCACGGATGTGGGAGCTTATTTTGTAGGAAGACTTTGGGGAAAGCACAGGCTTGCGCCTCGTCTTAGTCCTAAAAAAACGGTAGAAGGAGCTATTGCCGGGCTTGCCGCTGCAGTTTTTTTAAGTCTTGCCATTTGCCTTTTTGCCAAACGCTTTTTCCCGGAACATTTTGATATCTCCCTATTGAGTGCTTTACTTCTTGGGAGCGCTTTGGGGGTTTTTGGACAGTTAGGCGATCTTGCAGAATCTCTTTTTAAAAGAGACGCCGATTTCAAAGATAGCAATAAACTCCCAGGGCTTGGGGGCATTCTTGACATGGTTGACTCCTTATTATTCACAACACCTATTGTTTACTGTTTTCTAAGATTAGACCTCTCAAGAGCTCTATTATGATTATTACAATTGATGGGTCAGCAGGCACAGGGAAATCTACTGTGGCTAAAAAAGTTGCAGAGTCTTTGGGCTATGCGCATTTCGATACTGGAGCGATGTATAGAGCCGTCTCCTTGGTATTGCTTCAAAAAAATATTCCTTTAGATGCTACAGAAGAGATTGAGAAAGTTTTGCTAGATTTTCCCTTTCGTGTGGAGTTAAGAGGCTTAGAAAAAAGGTACTTTGTCGCAGATCTTGATGTTACAGAGGAGATCCGCTCAGAAAAAGTAAATGCTATTGTTTCCTTAGTTGCAGCTTTGCCTTGTGTAAGAAAAGCTCTATGGCGTGTGCAAAGAGCTTTTGGCGAAACATGCGATGCTGTTTTTGAAGGAAGAGATTTAGGGACTGTTGTTTTCCCTGATGCTGAGATTAAGATTTTCTTAACCGCTTGCCCAGAAATTCGCGCAGAGCGTCGTTTAAAAGAAATAAAGGAAAAAAACTTATATAAAGATAAGTCGATAGATAAAGAAGCTCTTATTAGAGATATGCTAAAAAGGGACACGCTTGATTCTACAAGGCAGCTCGCCCCTTTAAAGCGCCCTCCTGATGCTTGCGAAATAGACACATCAAACCTTACCATTGATCAAGTTGTAGCCAAAATCTTGGACTATAAAAAGAAAAAGCAGAATGTAAAACCTGCCTGGTTTAAAAGGTCCAAGGGAATGTCCTTGCTTTACAGATTTATCCTTTTTCTTGCTTGGTCTTTTAACAAAATATTTTACCGCCTTAAAATTTACGGGCTTGAGCATTATTTTAAGGGAGGGGCGATCATTGCCTCTAACCATACCTCCTTTTTAGATCCGCCTATTCTTTCTATTTCTTGGCCAGAAGAGGTCCATTTTTTAGCAAGGGACACTCTTTTTAAAAACCCGCTATTTGGCAAATTTATTAGCGCCCTAAATGCCCATCCGGTAAGCAAAGACGCCTCGGATACTAAGGTGTTTAAAACGATTTGCGCCCTTTTAAATGAAGGCAAAAAGGTGATCTTATTTCCAGAAGGCACAAGAAGTCTTGATAATACTCTTCAAGAGATAAAGCCTGGGGTGGCGATGCTTATTTCCCGTACAGAGACATCGATTGTTCCGGCCTATATTTTTGGAGCTTACGATGTTTGGGGAAGAGGAAGAAAAGGGCCTAAACTTTTTGGAAAAGTGGGGTGTATATTTGGCTCTGCGATCCATTATAAATCCTTTGCCCACCTCGATAGAAAAGAAGCCCAAAAACAAATCACAGAGGCTCTGCGCTCCAAAATCTCTGCCCTCAAAACCTGGCACGAAAAAGGCTGCAAGGGCACCCCCCCCCTAAACCCATCACCACAGAGGGTAAATCTCTCTCTCTCCTCTCTGTGGTTTCTTGTCTCTGTGGTTTATCTTTGGCTAAACTGAGTAAGCAAACAACTTAGCCAAAGATAAACCACAGAGACAAGAAACCACAGAGGAAGAAAGAGGGGAGAGAGGAGATGTATTCCTCTCTTTGTTTTTTAGGCGTTGATTTGGGCGAGGAGGGCGGGAGCGTTGGCTATGGCTAGGTTTGCTAGGGCTGAGCTTGCTTGTTTAGGGCGTATAATGATTGTGGGGTTGCTTTTTGCGTAATCGTATAGTTCTTCTGTTGCCTCTGATGGAAGGCAATGAAGAAGCCCGTTAATCGCGATTTTTAAAGGGCAGCCTTGTGCATCCAATGCATTAAAGGTTGCAACTTCGGTTTTTGCACGAGCTTTTAGACTTTCTTTTGTAATAATATTATTCATTACATGAAGTAATTTTATTTTTTGCTCTGGATCTATTGTGATCTCTTGAAATTTTTTGCTGCCCTTTTCCCTTAGTTGATTAGCTTCTTGTATTAATTTTTCTAATTCTTCATCTGAATATTTATCCCCGTTTTCCTCTATATCGATTAATTTTTCCATTAGCGCGCGAGATGATTTGGTGATTTCGGCTTCAATCTCCATCATCCTGTTTATTTCTTCTTCTGTTATATCAGGATTTGCCATTTTGCAGATTTCGGCTTTAGTTCCTATATCCCAGCCGAGGGTTTTAATGGAAAAGTTGTTTCCTAAATGGGCTTGCAAGGTTGTATTGCGATCAACAGGAACCATGGAGGGGACAGCTTCTAATAAAAGCGTAGAGCCTGTAACAGCATATTCCTTAATGAATTTTAAGATCAGCATTTGATGTTCTTCATCAAAATGGGCTTCCCCAATAATAATTGTTTTTATTTCATCGATCGAGAAGCCGGGCGTTTGATAAATAATCTCGAAGTGTTTGTTAATAAATTCTGCAAGACCTACTGCAGGAGCCTTACCGGAAATATGTTTACTTATGCATTTTTTTGGCGGAGAAATGCCAAATTGTTCCATACTCCATCTTATAAAAACACTTTGATTGAGCGTGCAATCGGGATTTGGACATCGGCTATATAGATGATTTTTCTGCGCCTCTGTATATTGACATTCTTTGATTTGAATGGTTCCTTGTTTAATGCAGTCCTGCCCTTGATTTGTGACTTTTTGGGAGGATGCAAGTTTTCCAATAAATTGGAGCTCAATTCCTACTAGTACTTTTCCCATGCCTACGCAACAGTCTTTTATACACATAGTAGTTCCTGTTTTTAATTTGTAATTAATTATATCACAAGCATTATTTAACTAAAAAATAAACATTGATTTAAATTTTAATTATATTATATAATATATTTTATTGAATAAAAAAAGGAGCTGATATGTCTACTCTAAATGATTTAAGTAGCTGTAAATTAATGAGTTCTGAATCTAGCGTGGGAAGCACAGATCTTCGAAAGGAGAATAGGTCTTTCTTAAGAAGGCACTTTGAAGGACTAAATACGGTTCAAAAAATTTGTTTGATTCTTCTAGTTGGGGGAATTATTTCTTTTGCAGCTTTAAGCCTTACAGCTCATATCACCGGATCTAGCTTAATTGAAAAAGCAGCAGTAGGAACAGGTCTTTCTCTAGGCCCTGTTGCAGGAGCTTTTTTTGTAGCTACCTTTTATAAACACGGCCAAAAGAGAAGGGCACTTGAAGAAAGAAATGCCCGTTTAAACGATCAAGGGTATTTGATTCGTTAAAAAATATAGGGGATCATTTTATATTTTACAGCTTTTGTGTAGCTGTCCCATCCCTTGCCGTATTTTTCTTTGCAACGTTTATCATCGCGCACTGTTCTATCAATCAGTAAAATGGTTAAGAAGACGACATAAAAATAAGGAAGGGCATTATCGAATAAAACCGGCAGTGTCCAAAATAAAGCGCCTAGAATTTCAGGGACGTAATGAAAGTGTCTTGCAATTCCCCACCAGCCTGATGCTAAAAGAAGGTTTTCTCTTTTTTCTCCATCTTGTGTGACATACTTAGCTTTAATAAGAACGGGCTTTTTCCCCCAAACTTTCGCTTTGCCTTGAGTAGCACGCATCATTTGCCTTTGTCTATCTGCCAGATAGTTTATAAGCACCATGCCTACGCCTAGGCAAAAAATAGTTAAGGCAACGCCCAGACTTAATTTATGGGGATGATTGACAAGATATAGAATGGGGGATGTATACACACAAGGAACCCATACAAGACATCCCCAGCAAATATAGTAACCTGCTCTATCATGCATAATATCTAAAGAGCGTAAATATCCGGTTTCCCAGCAAAAGAATTTAAAGATATAGATGAGTTGAAGCGCTATAGCTATAAGCATGGAATTGCTAAGGCCATATGTTTCTGCTTGTTTTGCTCCAAAGGAGAGAATAATGATTCCCCATCCCATCATGCCAAAGCGGCAATTGGTAAACATTTTAAGGTTCCATCCTAAAACTTGAGGGTAAAGCTCTGTTCCCCAGTAGTAGTCAAATAAAGGATTACCGCTTATTCCTGTGTCGGTTGTTGAAGGAGCAAAACGCCCTTTTAAATAAAGCATCAGGCAAAAAAGAAGGCTAAACACATTTAAAGCGCCTAAAAGAGCGCCAAAATTATCGTAGATGATGGCTGCAGAAAATAGTTTTAAATAAAAAGAGGAAAAAAGAAAAAGGAAGACGGTGATTAGAAAACAAGCGACACCGTTCGCTTTATAAAGAGGGACATTGCCTTTAGGTGTTACGGGTCCTAAGAACTCTTTCCCAGGGACAAATTTCATCAAGGCAAGTTGTACCCCTCCAAAAACAGCAATCATTTTCCAAGCTAGGGAAGAGCCAAAAAAATAAGGCTTCCAAAGGGTGTAAACAGTTGTAAAAAAACCTTCTTTTAAAGAGAGCTCATAAAATTTTTCTAGAGAACCGCCGAGAAAAACATTGATATACCAAACAATCATGACAGTTGGAGGACAAAGCAAGATAAGCAAAAGAGGTCCAAGCGTAGTGCGCACTAAGTGCCCTAATTTGCTCTGTTCCATAGCAATACTGCTCATAATTTCTCCTGTCGTTTTTCCCCCTTTTTGGCACACCTCGCCATATTCTTGCAAAAGGAAAATTAGAGTATGTACAGGCATACGCATCAACCTAAGTCCGTTTTTGGCTTTTATTCAACGCAAAGTCGCAAAGGAAGAGAAGTCGCAAAGATAAATACAAAGAAGGTTTTTAATAATGCAAGAGATCTAATTCTTGCATTATTAAAAACCTTCTTTGTATTTACATTGTATTTGAAGGGGGATTAAAGAAATATCATACACTATTTTACTTGTTAGACATTGCCTCTTCTTTGAATTCCTTTTAAACAACAGGTAAATACAGCTCGATAGAGATGTATTTACCTTTGCGTCTTTTCCCCCCTTTTTCTTCCTTTGCGTTGAATAAAAGCCAAAATAGACTTAGCTTAATGCTTAGGTTGATGCGTATGGGATGGACAGGATAAAGAAAGAGGGAGAATTTTTACCTCTCTTTGTTTTTGTTTTGTCTCTAGAAAAAAAGGGGGTAGTGCGTTAGACTTAAGGCATATAACAAATTGGAGGGCTAAAATGGGTGATGGAATGATGAAAAAAACGACGCAAGAAAGTTTTAAAAAAGACCTAGAAAAAGGGGTTGTTTTAGTAGATTTTTATGCAGATTGGTGCGGTCCTTGCAGAATGCTTACTCCCGTTCTTGAGAAAGTAGCTGCTGAACTTCAAGGAAAGGTAAGTATTTTGAAATTAGATATTGATCATGCTCAGCAAGTAGCTTCTTCTTTTGAAGTGAGCTCTGTTCCTACTTTAATCCTTTTTAAAGAGGGCAAGGAAGCGGGAAGAATTGTGGGCTTAAGAGATGCTGATGCTATAAAGCAGTTTATTCAGTCTTCGACCTAAGCACATTATTTAATACAGACCAATGCGCGCCTTTTGGGGAAGCAAGTCCTGTTTCCCCAAGGACCCATAGGTTATATTGCTCAGTCAAAAATCCTTCGCTTTTTTTAAGTTCAAGCCACTGATTAATGAAAGTTAAAAATCTGCTGTCTTCTGCATTGATAGGATAGGCTAAAAGATCTTTTCCAATAGATGTATTGGGATAAATGATATGAAATTGAGGGTGCGCCCCAAGCCAGGCAATCGCTTGCGTTTCAGACCATAGAAGTAAAGTATTCCCCTTTGTAATGGGGGCAAAGTCTTCATAAGAATTTAGAAGGATGATCTTCTTTTTAGGAAAAAGGGCTTTTGCTGTGTTCTCATAAGCAGATCCTTTAAGTACTGCGATCTCTATATCCTCATTTTTTCTTAAGAAATCCATCGAGGAAAATTTTTGAGGGGTGGGGTTTTTTGCCACAAAAAGATATTTGGATTCTTCATATACAGTTGAAAATGCCACTGTTTGTAATCTGTTTTCATTGATTGTAACAGCAGACATCCCTATATCATATAAATGATCTCCCAAGTCCGTCCCAAGTGTTTTATAATCCATAGGAACAAATTCAAGCCTGCACTCTAAATCATGAGCAAGCATATGAGCCATCATCACATCGAAGCCTGTGATTTCATGATCTACATTATAAAAACAAAAAGGAGGGACATTAGGATAATACCCCACTCTTAAAACCTTTGTTCTTAAAATGCGGGCTAAAGTGTCTTCCTTTCCTTTTAGAGCTACAGGTGATATCTGATCTTTTGAGGTAAATGTTTTTACATCGACATGTGATGTGACCTGAATTTCATAAATGCTTTTTGTTGTATTTTCAATAGGAGGAAAAGGCGTTTTAAAGGAAAGGAGCACAAAAAGCAAAACGACAGGAGCAAAAGTAATCGTTAAAGCGGGAATGAATTTTCTTGGGTTAAAATGGATTAATTTTCTGCAAGCAAAGGTAATAAAGAGGGAAAGGGTGGCAATTTCCATTGCAGAAACCATGGATTGAAAGCCTGAAGTGAAAGGAACGGTAATCAAGAATAGGTTGATGGTATCGTGCGGGAGTCCAATATTATCTATAATAAAGGATAAGCTATTTAGCCAAGAGCCAATGCCTACAGCTCCTAGCCCTGTTAGAAATGTTGTGAAAAATAGCTCTACATGACTAAAAAAAGAAAGAGGGACGTGGTAGAAAGAGGAGCAGAAAAGAACAAAGAGAATAATAAATAAAGACCCCAAAGGTAAATTAAATATTACAGAGACAGTCCCCTGGATTTGACTTTGTGCTTTTTCGTCTTTAGGTAATAGCAGAAGCGTTTCTCTTTGGACAAGCTGCATAATAAAGGGAAGGCAAACAATGACTACATTGGTCGTATAGGCAAGAAGCAAGATGGGAAGTAAATCTTTTAACCACTTCATGGCACTCAAATTAGTGAGCATTGCTGTGAGTCTTGGAAAAATCCAAAAAATCACAATACATACGCCCATCACGTATAAGATGATATAGGTGATCATCTGTTTAAGAATGTTTAAGTCCATTGAGCCTACTTGGTAGGCAATGATCATAAATGTACCGATAGGAGTGATTTTACTGATCCATGAGGTGAGTTTTGTCAGTGCATCTACAATCGTTTCAAAAAAAGACATCGCATTTTGCTTTTCTTTTATATACATAAAAGCAATCCCTATTAGGAGAGAAAAAATCACGATGGCAGGCACAATATTGTTATTAAGGGCACTAAAAATGTTTTCGGGAATGAGAAGCTCTGCAAAATTTAAAGAACCTTCTGCATGAGGCATGTAATGTACAAAGTTAGTTCCTTTAACTTTAGGAAAGGAATAATAAGTGAGATAAATAATAAGAAGGTTAATTCCCCAAGCAAGCCCTATAAAGAAAACTCCTTTTTTTAGAATTTCTTTAGCTTGAGAAATGTTAAGCAAACCCACGCCGTGAATAATGGCTACAATTAAATAGGGAAGGATGGTGATTTTAAGGATCATGATGTAAACATCTGTCCACGGCTTAAAAAAGGAGAGGGTGTCTCCAAAAAAAAGACCGCAGCAAATTCCTAGAATGGTGGCGAGCACCATTTGAAGGGAAAGAGATGTACGAAGTATTTTCATGAAAATCTAAAGCTTTGTTGCCTTAAACTTTCATATAACACTATTGCCGCAGTATTTGCAAGGTTTAGACATCTTGAGCCTTCTTTCATAGGGAGAGTATAGAAAAGATGGGGGTAGCGCTCTTTAAAAATACCGGGGAGACCGCTTGTTTCGGAGCCAAAAATTAAAAAGTCTTCAGAAGTATAAGAGATTTCTGTGTAACTTTTTGTCGCATGACTTGAAAAGAAGTAGAAAGGGTGCGTTTGCTCTTCAAGAAACTCTTCGAGATTATCTAAAAAGGTGACATTGACACCTTCCCAATAATCAAGCCCCGCTCTTTTTAGCATTCTACTAGAGGTGCTAAACCCTAGGGGCTTGACAAGGAAAAGATTTGATCCTGTAACACTACAGGTTCGCACAATATTCCCCGCATTCTGGGGAATTTGCGGCTCAAATAACACAATATTAACGGATAACCTCTGAAGGTGTTGCAGGTGTGGCTATTTCCGCTTCTTGTTTTACTTGGGCTTTTGGAGCATTAGTAGAGATCACTTCTTCTTTTGCTTCTGCATTATTGGCCTTAACACATTCGATTTCAAATGTTAGAAGACTGTTTGGAGGAAGGTATCCTTGAGTTCCATAGCCAAGATCAGGGTGAATAAACACTGTGCGTTTTTCCCCTTCTTTCATGCCGATGAGGGCTTTGCTAAGACCTGGAATTGTTTCGTCTAAAGAAATCATTTCGTCTTCTTTTGAAGCTCCAAAAACTGTGCCGTCAAGGTATGAGCCTTTGTAGCGGATAAGAGGAGAGAAATGGGGTTCAATAGAAGATCCATCGCCAGCTACTTCAACTTTATACTGAAGCTTGTTCTCTTCTATAGAAACAACGTCTTTTTCTTTAGAATTTTTTGAGAGGAATTCTTCTGCTTTTACAAGGTTTTCTGATGCTTTGGCTTTAAAAGCTTTTTCTTGAGCTGCAGTAATAGCTTGGATGCATTCTGCTTCTGTCATCGGGGCTGTTTTCCCTTCTGTGCAATCACGAATTCCTTTAAGAACTTGAGCGACATCAAATTGGAAGCCGAGGTTTTCAATGTTTTTGCCAATAAGGTGGCCAAAAGACTCAGAAACTTTAGCAATATCAACTTCTTTTACTTCTTCTTTTGCTACTTTTTCGTTAGCTTCATTAGGATTGTCTGCTAAAAGATTTGTTCCAATCAAAGCTAAGACTAGCGACACTGAAAGAGCGGATAAATAAATTTTTTTCATAATGGTTCTCCTTAATTAACGTGTTTAAATCTATCTTCTTTTTTCATTATATCCAAGTGATTTCTGTAGGTTCTGCCTTGATTTCAAGCTCTTTTAGTTGCTCTATAGCAACTCTTGAGGGAGCTTGCATCATTAAGTCACTTGCTTTTTGAGTTTTAGGGAAGGCTATTACATCTCGTATATTTTCTGTTTTAGTAAGAAGCATAATAAGGCGGTCAAGTCCAAGCGCTATTCCTAAATGAGGGGGCGTTCCATATTTTAAAGCCTCTACAAAGAACCCAAACTTTTCTTTAATTTGCTCTGGGGAGAGATTTAAAGTCTGGAAAATTTTTTCTTGTAAATCGCCGCTATGAATCCTCTGAGAGCCCCCTCCAAGTTCATATCCATTTAATACAAGGTCATAAGCCTCTGCTCGCATAGAAAGGGGGTCCTTATCGAGTAAATCCATATCCTCTACATGGGGGGATGTAAAAGGGTGGTGTTCACTTTCAAGTCTTTTCTCTTCGCTGTTATAACGGAACATAGGGAATTCGGTGACCCAAAGGAATTTAAGATCATCTGGAGAAATGAGATTTCTTTGTTTTGCAATGTGTCTGCGCAAATGATCAAGGCCTTGGTTGATTCTTTCACCCGGACCAGCGCCTATAAGGATCATGTCGCCTACTTCTGCAGACATAAGATGGGTAGTGGCATCTAATTGTTCAGGTGTAAAAAACTTCATGACACTTGAGGTGTATCCCTCTTCTGCCTTTTTGATCCAGGCAAGTCCTTTTAGTCCAAATTGGGAAACAAACTCTGTAAGCCCATCGATGTCCTTGCGAGAAAGAGAAGCTCCTTCTTTCACACATAATCCTTTGACACAGCCCTTGGCTTTTAACGCATCTGTAAATACCGAAAAGCTGCAGTTTTGGGCAATAGAATCTAAACGTACAAGAGGCATCCCAAAACGCAAGTCAGGCCTGTCTGTGCCATAATGTTCCATGCAATCTTTGTGGGGCATATGAGGAAAATTACTTTTGATTTCGATCTCCGCGCATTCTTTAAAGACTTTTTTCACAAGGCCTTCCATAAGATCCATCACTTCTTTAGGCGTGCAGAAACTCATTTCCACATCGACTTGAGTGAATTCAGGTTGTCTATCAGATCTTAAATCTTCGTCTCTAAAGCATTGGGCGATTTGGAAATAACGATCCATCCCAGAAACCATAAGAAGCTGTTTGAAGATTTGGGGCGATTGAGGAAGCGCATAAAAATTGCCTGGATACACACGTGAAGGTACAAGATAGTCCCGAGCTCCTTCAGGAGTTGATTTGGCAAGAATAGGCGTTTGAATTTCTAGAAATCCTTCTTTATCCATGTAGTTACGAATCACCATCATGGCTTTATGTCTTGTGACAAGTTTTTTAGCAATATCGCCTCTTCGGATATCAAGATATCGATATTTTAGGCGAAGCTCTTCATTAACGCCTTCTTCTTCAGAAATAGAAAAAGGAGGTGTTTTAGAAGAAGAAAGAATATGGAGCTCTTTAACATGGATTTCAATGGCGCCTGTTGCCATCTTTGCATTGGCCATTCCTTGAGCCCTTGGAAAAACTTCTCCTTTAATAGAGATGACCCATTCGTGTCTAATTTTTGCTGCAGCTTCATGAATAGCGGGGATGAGTTTAGGGTCAATCACAAGTTGCGTAAGCCCAAAGCGATCTCTTAAATCTATAAAGATAAGAGAGCCTAAATCTCTTCGTTTATGTACCCAGCCGGAGAGTGTTACAGATGTTCCGATATCTTTAGTGTTTAGTGCTCCGCAAGTATGCGATCTTCTATAGTCAACCATTGATTTCCTCAAAAAGGGTAAGGAGATTTTCAAGAGAGATTGTTTTGTTTTCTCTTGTTGTCATGTTTTTAAGTTCAGCTTTTTTAGTTTTTAGTTCTTCTTCCCCAATCACAAGGCAATACTCAGCATTAAGAGCCGCAGCTCTTTGGAGCCCATGCTGTATTTTTTTTCCTGTTAGGTCCATATCAGAGGCAATTTTTTCTTTGCGCAGTTTTGCAAGAAGCTCAAAACAGTACGTGGAAGCTTCTTCACCCATCCCAATTAAATAAACTTTAGGGTGAGGGGCTAAGGGAAAGGGAACATTTTGATGGACCATTGTTTGTAAAATGCGCTCAAGGCCTGCGCCAAATCCAAAAGCAGGGAGCTTGGGGCCTCCAAACGATTCAATCATTCCATCGTATCTGCCACCCCCCCCCTACGCTATTTTGCGAGCCTAGGGATGTAGAGGTGATTTCAAAAACAGTCTTATTGTAATAGTCTAATCCTCGCACAAGCTTGGGATTAATTTCATAAGCAATATTTAATTTTTCTAGTAAGCGGCACACTTTTTCAAAGTGGGTCTTACACTCCTCGTTTAAATGATCTAAAATAGAAGGGGCGTTCTCGAGAATTTTTTGATCGTTTGGATCTTTAGAATCTAAGATGCGTAAAATGTTTTTAGTAAACCTTGCTTGGCTATCTTTAGAAAGCTCTTCAAGATGGGGCTCTAGGTAGTTTTTAAGGCTTAAAAGATAAGCTTCTCTTGATTCCGTATCGCCAATATTATTAATAAGTACTTTGAGATCTTTTAACCCAAGTCTTCGGTAAACTTCGCAAAGCAAGTCAATCACTTCAACGTCTTGCTCGGGGGTTCCAATGCCTACAGCTTCTGCTCCAAATTGGTGGTGTTGTCTATAGCGTCCGGCTTGAGGTCTTTCGTAGCGGAACATAGGACCAATATAGAATAATTTATGCACAGCTCCTGTATTATAAAGGCGGTGCTCAACAAAAGAGCGCATGACAGGGGCAGTGCCTTCAGGCCTTAGCGTCATGGAGCGCTCTGCACGATCTAAAAACGTATACATTTCTTTTGATACAATATCAGAAGATTCCCCAACGCTTCTTACGAAAAGTTCTGTTCTTTCAAAAATCGGCGTGCGAATTTCTTTAAATCCGTATTCATGGGCGGTTTGTCTTATGACCGATTCTAAGTATTGCCAATGTGCCGATGTGCACCATTTGTCTTCTTCTTTCTGCGCTTCAGGGAGGATGTCGAACGTCCCTTTAGGAATTGTATATTGCATATTTTCCCTATCTGTAGAAACAAGAGAATAAAACAACAAAGATAAAAAGAAAAGCAAAGAGAGAATCCCAGCCTCTTAAATTCTTGCGTGCCCGTGTGCGTGCCCGTGCCGGTGCCCGAAACACTAACTGGGAATCGGGCACCGGCACGGGCACGCACACGGGCACGAAGGAGGGGTTATTTGGTGAGTTTTTGGATGAGGTCGGAGAGGAAAGTGATCCACATACTAAGTTCGCTGAGTTTGGGGTCTTTTTGGTAGGTGTAGTGTAGCTTTTGGATGATTTCGATAAAGGGAAAGGGGAGCCAGGTAGTGCCTACTTGTTTAAAGAGGTAGGAGCCAAAAGAATGGTCTTCCTCGGGAGGATAAATAAGAATTTGTTTTATTAAAAGTTTTAGTTTAAGGGTTTCTTCAGGAAATTTCCTATTCATCGACTCATTGTTACAAATCAGGCTTAGTTTGTGCCAAACCTCAGATAAACCCTGAATAAAGTGGGGGAAGGCGCTTTGGTCTTCTTTGGAGAGAACAAGCAGCATAGATTTGAAAATCTGAAGCTGATCGATGAGGTATTGCCTATCTAGGGCGGCTATTTCTGATTTTGAGATAGAGGAAAACGGCGTTAAAAAGAAAAATATTTTTTTAATAAAGCCTGCAAGGTGGCTTGTCATTAAAGCTATTTGATTTGAAGGGGGCTCTTCATTTTTATAGTCATTTTGTTTTTTATCCCTTTCCATCTGATGGACTCTAATCCAGTCTTTAGAAGGGTCATCCCGGTCAATAGGCGGTTTTTGAAAGCTCATTTTGCTAGTTGTTTTTTTGTAGATTGAGTCTTTCATGCCTAAAAGACGAAATTCATGCAATCTTTATTTTTACTCCCGTTTTAGAACTAGCATTAAAATAGAGGTTATAAGTAGAGTTTCCTTGGTATAAAAAATTTGGAAATGAAAAACAGTTCGGCTTTTTCTGTGTTTTACTTTATAATGTAGGGTAACGTGTGCAATTTTATTTTTGAGAGGACTTAAGTGGGTCTATTAAATTTTCTGAAAGCTTCACCGAATGTCCCAGAAATTCAAGACGAAACCGTTGTTAAAAGTTCTTATAAGTATTGGCGCTGGCGTATTTTCATTGGAATGTATGTCGGGTACATATTTTATTACTTTACACGGAAGAGTTATAGCTGTGCTATGCCAGCTCTTATGCAAGACTTAGGTTTTGATAAGGCTGATCTTGGAATTCTTGGAAGTGTTCTCTCCATCACTTATGGCGCAAGTAAATTTTTAAGCGGAATCTTATCTGATCGCGCTAATCCCCGCTTCTTCATGGGGATTGGGCTAATCTTAACAGGTATTTTTAATATTTTCTTTGGACTCTCTTCCTCCATTTTCTTTTTTGCTATTTTCTGGGGTTTAAATGGATGGTTTCAAGGGTGGGGATGGCCTCCTTGTGCAAGGCTTCTTACGCATTGGTATTCTCAAAAAGAAAGAGGCACCTGGTGGGGTGTTTGGAATACGTCTCATAGTATTGGCGGCGCTGTAATTCCTATAATAGTCGCTCTTTGCGTGGCTTTCTGGAATTGGCGTTTTGCTCTCTATATTCCGGGTGTTTTGTGTATAGGCATAGGCTTTTTTGTTCTTTATTGCCTGCGCGATACGCCGCAATCTTTGGGCTTGCCTCCTATAGAAAAATTTAGAAACGACTATCCGGTTGCTAAGGCTGCAGAAGAAGAGTCTCCAACGACTAAAGAAATTCTTTTTAAGTATGTTTTAAATAATGGTTATATCTGGTTACTTGCTAGCTCTTACTTCTTCTTATATGTCATTCGGACAGCTGTTAACGATTGGGGACTCCTTTATTTTGTAGAGACTAAAGGCTATTCTTTAATGACTGCTAGTACGTGTATTGGCGCTTTTGAGGTAGGCGGCTTTTTTGGAAGTTTAGTCGCAGGCTGGTCATCCGATCGGATTTTTAGAGGACGTAGAGGTCCTGTAAATGTTCTTTATAGCTTTGGAGTGATCGTTGCCTTATTTATGCTTTGGCAATCGTCTACGAAAGGAATTTTCTGGGATCATTCTAGTATGTTTACTTTAGGCTTTTTAGTCTTTGGTCCTCAGATGTTAATTGGGATGGTATCAGCTGAAGTAGCGCATAAAAAAGCTGCCGGTACAGCTACAGGATTTTCTGGATGCTGGGCTTATGCAGGCGCTGCAATGGCAGGCTACCCCTTAGGCCTTATTACGCAAAACTTTGGCTGGTACGGCTTTTTTGTATCTCTTGCAGCCTGTGCAATCATTGGAGCCCTCCTACTAGTCCCTCTTTGGTCCATCACAACCAACCCAAAATACCTAGGGCACCCACCTGTTGCTCCTTCTGCTTCCCCCGAAGAACCCGCTCAATAAAAGAAAGAAAAGAGAAGAGTTAACAAGATGAACAAAGGTAAGGCAGGATATACAGGATAAGGGAAATAATAATTTCTTTCTTTTCTCTGTGTTCTCTGTGAGCTCTGTGGTGAAAAATATGCTAACCTATTAGATGCAATGTTCTGCGATAAATTTTTCACCACAGAGCTCACAGAGAACACAGAGAAAAGAAAGAAAACCCCTCTCTCTTTTTCTTCATCCTGTATATCTTGCCCTACCTTTGTTCATCTTGTTAATTTCCTCTCTTTCTTCTTCTTTCTTTTTTTGGTTTGAGTTACGATTTATTCTTCATACTCTAGTAGTGGTTTGGCAATGTCCTGGATTCCTCTTCATGTGCACTCTCAGTATTCTATTTTAGATGGTACGGCTTCTGTCGCAGCTTTAGCCTCTCATGCTAAGAAAAATGGATTTTCTTCTTTAGCACTCACAGATTTAGGGAATTTGCATGGAGCTGTCGATTTTTTTAAGGCCTGTAAAGCAGAGGGTCTAAAAGCTATTTTGGGCTGCGAGCTAATGGTAGCTCCAGGCTCTCGTTTTGAAAAAAAACGGACACCTGGAGTTCCTTACGCCTATCCGCTTATTCTCATAGCAAAAAACAAGGTCGGGTATAGAAATCTTTGCAAGCTTAGCTCTATTGGCTATTTAGAGGGGTTTTATTACACGCCGCGTATTGATAGGGAAGTTCTTGCTCTCTATAGCGAAGGGCTCATTTGTTTATCGGGGCCTCTTAATGCGCATATTCCCTCTTTAATTCTTCAAGGGAAAGAGGCCGAGCTTCTCTCTGAAATTGCTTGGTATAAGGATCTTTTTAAAGAAGATTACTATTTTGAATTGCAGCGCCATGTGATGAAAGAAGAAGATATCTTTGCAGATGGGTTAAATAAAGAGGGCTGGGCCTACCAAAATTATCTCGATTGCATTGCTAATCAGGAAAAGGTCATTGCGCGGTTTAAAGAGCTTTCTTTAGAACTTGGCGTTCCATGTGTTGCTACAAACGATACCCATTATCTTGAAAGGGAAGACTGGAGAGCGCATGAGATTCTGATGAATGTTCAATCAGGTGAGCCCTGCGAGATTTGGGAAAAAGATTCTTTTGGCAATTTAAAATCCAAAGTAAAAAATCCCAAAAGGCAAACAACTCCTTCTCATGAATTATATTTTAAGACAGAAGCCCAAATGCAAGAGCTTTTTGCAGATGTTAAAGAGGCTGTAGCTACGGCTTTTTTAATTGCGGAAAAGTGCAACCTTGAGCTTGATTTTAAAACCAAATATTACCCCTTATATGTACCCCCTCATCTTGAAGGGATTCCTCTTTCTAAAGAAGAGCTCACCAAAGAAGCTGCTGCCTATTTAGCACTTCTTTGTAATGAAGGATTAGAGAAAAGGTATACAGAAGATAAGCTTGCAAAAGTGCAAGAAAAATATCCTGATAAAGACCCTTTACAAGTTGTCAAAGATAGGCTTGCCTATGAGCTTAATTTAATTACCTCTAAAGGAATGTGCGACTACCTTCTTATTGTATACGACTTTATTAATTGGGCTAAAAGGCAAGGTATTCCTATGGGGCCTGGTAGAGGTTCTGGAGCCGGATCGATTATCCTCTATCTAATAGAAATCACAGATATTGAGCCTTTGCGTTTCAATCTGTTCTTTGAGCGTTTCATTAACCCAGAAAGACTTTCCTATCCTGATATTGACGTGGATATTTGCATGGAAAGGCGCTCTGAGGTGATTGACTATACCGTGCGTAAATATGGTAAGGACAAAGTGGCTCAGATTATCACCTTTGGAACCATGAAAGCTAAGATGGCCATTAAAGATGTAGGAAGAGTGTTAAGCGTTCCTCTTACCAAAGTCAATATGCTCACTAAGCTTGTTCCTGAAGATCCTACAATGACTTTAGAAAAGGCTTTTGAACTAGATCCAGAGCTGAATCAGATGTATGAATCAGATGATGAAGTGCGCACCATTATTGATATTGCCAAAAAGCTTGAAGGATCCATTAGAAATACAGGGATTCATGCGGCAGGATTAATTATTGGTGCAGAGCCTATTATTGATCTTATTCCCATTTGTGTGGCTAAAGACTCTGATATGGTTGTCACTCAGTATTCGATGAAGCCTGTAGAAGCTGTTGGCATGTTAAAGATTGACTTTTTGGGATTAAAAACTCTGACAGCTATTCAAAAAGCTGCAGATTCCGTAAAGCAAAACTATGGCAATGCTATTGATTGGGTAAATCTTCCTTTAGACAATAAGATGACATTCTCTTTATTGAATCAGGGAAAAACAATGGGGATTTTCCAGCTTGAATCTACTGGAATGCAAGAGCTTGCTAAGCAGCTTCATATTGATAAATTTGAAGAGATCATTGCGGTAGGCGCTCTTTATCGTCCAGGTCCTATGGAGATGATCCCTTCCTTCATTAATCGAAAGCATAAAAGAGAAGCTATTGAAAATGATCATCCTCTTATGAAGGATGTTTTGGCAGAAACCTATGGAATTATGGTGTATCAAGAGCAGGTCATGCAAATTGCAAGCCTTCTTGCAAGCTATAGTTTAGGCGAAGGGGATGTGCTTAGACGCGCCATGGGGAAAAAAGATAAAGAAGAGATGTCTAAGCAAAGAGAGAAATTCAAAAACGGTGCGCTTGAAAAAGGGATTGAACCTGAAATCTCGATGCATATTTTTGATAAAATTGAAAAGTTTGCCTCTTATGGGTTTAACAAATCGCATGCTGCAGCTTATGGGTTTTTAAGTTATGTGACAGCTTTCTTTAAGTCGAATTACCCTAAAGAGTGGATGTCTGCTTTAATGACAGTTGACCGGGAAGATATCACTAAAGTTGCTAAAGTGATTCGAGAAGCCAAGACAATGGGAATTGCTATTCTTCCTCCTGATGTGAATGAATCTGGAAAAGAGTTTGGAGCTACCCCCAAAGGCATTCGATTTGCCCTTACAGCGATTAAAGGCGTTGGCGAAGGGGTTGTGGACGCCATTATTCAAGAGCGCACTAAAAAAGGCCCTTTTGTCTCTCTTTATGATTTTTTCGAGCGATTAGATACGAAAAAAGTGGGCAAAAAAGTTGTTGAGCTCCTCATTTATGCAGGAGGCTTTGATTTTACTTTGTGGACGCGTCAAGAGCTTGTAGAGAGCGTTGATCCGATGTATGAAGCAGCTTTGCAAGAACATCAAGAAAAAGAAAAAGGAATTTTAAGTTTATTTTCTCTACTAGAAAAAGAAGATAAACGCTTTACCGCTCCTCCAAAAATTAAGCAGAAAATGCTTAAGGCCGAAATTTTAAAAAGAGAGAACGAGCTTTTAGGTTTTTATCTTTCCGGTCATCCTCTCGACGAAGTAAAAAGCCAGCTTCAAAAACTTTCTTGCGTTCCTTTAGGTCAGCTTATAGATCTTGAGCAGGGCGCTGTTTTTAGAGCCGCCTTTATAATAGAGACAATTGGGATAAGAGTATCTGCCAAGAGTCAAAAGAAATTTGCTATTCTTACCATTAATGATGGGGTAGAGCGTTTTGAATTACCTGTATGGCCAGAGCTTTATGAGGAGAAGCATGATTTGCTTTCAGAGAATCAGCTTCTTTATGGGGTGCTTCAGTTAGATAGGGTTGAAGGAGTGATTAAACTTCAATGCCGCTGGCTTGCGGATCTTATGAAGATTGATGAAAAAACTATCCAAGAATGTGATTTAGCTTATGACAAAGCCAAGTTTCAGGCTAAATTAGCGCAGGACAGAGAAAAAAGAGCGGCAGGGCAGCCTCCTAAAAAACCTAAGGAAGAAGCCCCTAAAGAGGAAAAAATGAAAACACTTGTTGTTAAAATTGATATGGGAAAAGTGCGCATGAGCCACTTTTTAAAAATAAAAGAAATTTTTCGTAAATCCCCTGGTAAAACCCCTATCCATATCGAATTTTACCTCGGCGATAGTAGAAAAAACTTTATTGCTATCCCCCCCGACTGGGGAGTGGAGTGGAGCCTGAAACTAGAGAAAGAACTAAAGGAAATCGCCTCCTTAGAAAGCGCAACCACGGAGTAATTCTTTTATTCTCTCTCTCCCGTGCTCGTGTGCGTGCCCGTGCCCGTGCCCGAGTTGATGTTATTGATAGGCAAGCGCAAGAAAGCAAACAACGTCAAATCGGGCACGCACACGGGCACGCACACGGGCACGGGAGAGAGAAGAGAGAGAAAGCCCTTTGTGGTTATAAGAGCTGTTGACAGTTTAAAAATTATAGGTTATTTTAATAGCAAAAAATTATTGGGATTATTATGAGATTAAAATCTATTTTTCATTCATCGATCGTTATTCTTTCTTTATTTGTTTCGATAAATGCTTCTGCTGAAGAAGCAGTAGCAACTCTTTCTGTTCAAGAAAGTTTTGAGCTTGTCATGGAAGCCTATGAGAACAAAAATTGGAAAGGCCTTGAGACGCAATCAGCGTTATTAATTAAGGATTACCCTTCAACAGCTTTTGGTCTTGAAGCGCGTTATTTCCTTGGGACTGCTTATTTTAATCTTAAAGAATACGAAGCTGCTAACGAGCAATTTTCTTTATATCTTAAGAGCCAGGCAACGCCTAAACATTTCGAAGATGCGATCCAATATAAGTTTTCTATTGCAGAGCTATATAAAGCTGGAGAAAAAAAGCACCTTCTTGGATTTGAAAGCATGCCCAAATGGATGCCAGCGCGCCAAGATGCCATTAAAATTTACGAAGAGGTGATTGCAGCGCTTCCCCATCATGAGCTTGGGGCAAAGGCGTTATTTGGAAAGGCTGTTGTTCTCTTTAAGCAGCAAGAGTATAAATCAAGTATTGAGACGTATCAAACTCTTATTAGACGTTTTTCCAAGCACCAACTAGCAGCAGAGAGCTACGTAGGGATTGGAGAGATCTATCTTACGCAGTGCTCCCAAGAATACCCTGATCCTGACTTTTTAGATCTGGCTCAAATTAACTTAAATAAATTCAAAGTGGATTTTCCTTCCGATGAAAATATTGCGCATTTAGAAACCAAACTCATTGGAATGAAAGAAGTTTATGCTCAAAGTCTTTATGAAACAGCGCAGTTTTACGAGCGTACAAAAAAGCCGCATGCTTCTTTAATTTATTACACACAATTGATTGCTAAATACCCTGAAACAAAACTTGCAGCGCTTTCTAAGAAAAGACAAGCAGTTCTTGAGCCTGTAGTGAAAGCGAATAAAGAAAAAGCAGCGAAGTAAATATGTTTGGGTATAAATGGCTTTTTGCTCTTCCTTTGTTATTTGGGGGGTGTGGGTACAGATTTGATGGAGAAGCCACTGAAGAGGGGCGCATTACGCTTTCTATTCCCTACGTCAATGGGGATCCAGACGGACTTCTCACAGATGAGCTAATTAGGCAATGCAGCGCTTCAGGTGTGTTTGAATACATGCGCGATGGAGGAGAATATTCCCTTCAGGTGAATGTAGTAAAAGATGAAAACCACCGCATAGGCTTTCGCTATGATCGCAATGATACAACAGGCGCTGTTAAAAGCAATTTAATCCCCATAGAATTTAGAAGAGTTGTTGCTGCTGAAGTGATGTTTGTTCACTGTCCAACAGGAGAGATTGCCTTTGGCCCAGAAGTTGTTACAGGAAGCGGAGAGTATGACACAGTTAATCCTAGCGCCGTTACCGATCTAACATTTATTAATCCCTTAGGTGTAAGAGAAAAAGTCATCCAGTTTTCTTTGGGGCAGCTTGACACTCCAGAAGGCGGCCAAGATAACGTGCGCGTTCCGCTCTATCGCGATTTAGCCCAAATTATTGTTGATGGGATTGTGAATACCCTATGAAGCTCAAACCTAATTTAAAATATCTTTCTGAAGCAATGGATTGGGTAAAAAAAGAGGCCTTAAATGCCGGCTTTTCTTTAGAAGAAACACGCCGCATAGAGCTTGTAATGGAAGAGGCTCTTGTAAATGTCATTGTGCATGCAAGCCTTGAAGAAGAAGATGCAATTGAACTTACATGCGAAGTAAATCAAGGCATTATCTTTTCTATCAAAGACTGCGGCCCCCCCTTTAATCCACTCGCCATCAACAAAGAATTAAAACTCTCTTGCCCCATTGAAGAGCGCAAAGAAGGAGGCCTTGGAATCATCATGATGAAAAAATTCATGGACTCCTTAACCTACGAGCGCAAAAACAACTGCAACATCCTAAAACTCCAAAAAACCCTAACCCACTAGGAACCTTCTTTGTCTTTGCGCGTTAGCGCCTTGGAGTGCTGCGTTTCCTATACGCAGCACTCCAAGGCGCTAACGCGCAAAGAAATAATTTTTAATGTCATGTTTATTCGATTTAATGTTATTGTCTATGCTTTTATTATTTAAAGATAGGTGAATATGTCTTCAATAGCAATACAAAGAGTGCCTTTCCCTGAGTTATTACCTAATCTTCCAGCGGATATTGATAACCTTATTTCTCCTTACCATATAAGTGTTTCTAAAGCAGCTTCTTGGATGCCGCCGAATTCTTCTTTCGTTTGGGATGTCCATGTTGTGTTATTGGAACAAGCTCACCGATTAGTGTTCACATTTCAGTATTACCTTTCTTTTGCTCAACTAAATAAAGCTCATAGGGACAGTTTTAATTTAGACAAAAAGCCTAAATTATTTGAAGAGATAAAGAGTGTCTTTTCTAGGCTTAACCAAGTTAATAACGGATTTAAAGTCGCACGATGTATCAGAGAATGCGTAGATAGCGGAACCTATTTAGCTGCACTTAAAGTGTGTTTTTATGCAAATCCTTCCGCCTTGGAAAATAAGGCGTCTGATCCAAACCAAGACATCAATGAAGGGTTTTCTCGCAATATTTTGCATAACGCCGTAGCACCTAATAATTTAGAGATCAGTTCCTTGTCTTTTATCTCTAGCGTGCTCTTAATTAATAAAAGCAATAACTTAGGTCTTTTAGGGAAAAAAGATTGTTATGGATGGTTACCATTGCATAGAGCTTGTAATTATATGGTAAAAGAAAACAAAGAGAAAGTTCTGAAAAAGCTTTTAGAAGAAGATCCAGATGTTAAAGATCACGTGAACGTTCTTGTTTTTCCTCAGATGAGTTCTAAAAAGGAAAAAAAAGTTGATTATACCCCTATTTATTTATTGTTTGACCTTTATAATGGAGAGGATCAATTGAAGCTTGTGCAACTTTTACAGAAACATGGGGCTGATATAGATCAGAAAAATTGCAATGGAGATACAACTCTTCAGTTACTAATAGCTGATTCTACCAAAATGCAGCATGTCCCCACGCTATTACGCTGCGGTGCTTCTGCATTGGTTTCGAACAAAAAGGGGCAAATTGCTATGGACGCCTACATTGAAAATTCCCTATCTGAATTTCACAAATTAATTTTAAAGGCCAATTCTTATGAATATTACCAATCAAATTTAGACTCCAATCGTTCAGCAAGGCAGAATATAAAGAATAATTGCTTAGAGGCAGTAAGGCTATTTTTGAATCAAGTGGAGGAAATCCCTCAAGCTCTTTTAAAGAGAGTTGTTTTTAATTGGATGGATCCCCTAGTTCTTTCAGATTTTAAAGAGCAGATAGGAGCTCTTTTTAACAATTCTGGCAAAATTCAACAAGGAGTCGATTATTGCTTCCCGCATATATCATCGGCTCAGGATGATGCGTTTTTGTAGTCTATTTCTTTTTCACAAATCTGGCAAAATTAAAGTAGAAGCAGATAATCCGCTCTCACCTAGTGATAAGGTGCTGGTTTCTTGGGGAATGTCTCCTATTAACTCATTCTTTTTTGCCAATCGATGAGATGATGCTTTCTGTATCAATGACTTCTGTTAAAAAGTGTTGAAGAATCTTGAGGATGTATTTGGGGGTGTTATATACACCTGTTGTTTGGAATACGAGCTCTAGATGGGGTTTTTCTTGGATAAGTAGGCTTACAAAAGTCATTGTCACAGGCATTTCAGCGACAACGGAAGGAACAATCCATATGGCGAACTTATCATTAAAGAGTGTCACCTTATCATCTGTTTCAAGAACATGGAAGTAGTCAGAAAAAGTTCCCGTATTTGAGATCTCATCAAGTTCAGCATTGTTTAAAAGTCCAAGTTCTTGCATAAGGTTTAAGTTAACGGTGATCACACCGTCGGGGACCCATTTACTTAAATTACGCGAAAACTCTTTGTAAGCTTCGTCTAATTGTGTGTGATCAGCCATCTTAGCCCTATCTATCAAGAATTTAATTCACATATCGCATCTTTTCTTGAAGTTGTAAAGAATTTATTTTTTGCATTTTTTATAAGGCGTTCTTTTTCCTATACCCAAGTAAACACGATTTTGTTATTTTCTTCTTTTTCCTAACGGTACACATGCGCTTTATACTCATTGGTCTTTGCATTTTATTTTCTTGCTTCGTGCATTCTGAACGTCTTAAATTAGATGTTTCGGCTTCTTCTGCGATTCTTATAAATGGAAATACAGGGTCTGTCCTTTTTGAGAAAAATGCCCATCAGCCCAATTTCCCAGCAAGTATTACTAAAGTGACAACAGCTCTTTATGCTCTAGAGAAAAAAGGGGGGTATTTAAATGTAAATATCACAGCATCTGAAGATGCAGTAGGCGCAGTTTCTTCTAAAACCAGGATGGATAAAGCTTTTAATCATCCCTCCTATCGCTTGGAATTTGGGGGAAGCCATATAGGGATCAAGGCAGGGGAGATTCTTGATCTGCGCACGCTTCTCTATGGGCTTATGCTTTGCTCAGGAAACGATGCGGCCAATGTGATTGCTGAATACTGCTCTGGTAGCGTAGATAAGTTTATTGAAGAAACAAATGCTTACCTTAGAAAGCAGGGGATTAAAACAACCACTTTAAAAAATCCTCATGGACTGCACGATCCGGAGCATGTCACAACAGCTTATGAAATGGGGGTAATTGCTTCTCTTGCTATGAGAAACCCTGCATTTAGAGAAATTGTAAAGACAGTGCGCTACACAAGACCTGAGACGAATAAGCAAGCTTCTACTACTTTTATCCAATCTAATAAACTCCTTAAGGCGGGCAATTGTTTTTATCCTAAAGCTATAGGAGTCAAAACAGGTTATACGTCCCTCGCTGGGCACACTCTTGTTGCAGCAGCTGAACATGAAGGCAGAACGCTTATTGCCGTTCTTTTAAATTGCAGCGATTTATACCAAAGATATAGAGACGCTATTGCTCTTTTTGAGGCAGCTTTTGCAGAAGCCAAAATAACGCGCACTCTTTTCAATAAGGAATACGATCATTTTTCTGTTTCTCTAAAGGGAGGCGCAACTCCTCTAGAGGCCTCTTTGGCTCAGGATTTGACTATTTCTTACTACCCCGCTGAAGAGCCTTCTTTCAAGTCTGTACTCCATTGGAATAACCCCAAGATGCCGGTACAAAAAAATGAGCAAGTAGGAGAGATCAGGCTTGTTAACGAGCAGGGCAAAATCCTCAAAAGCGTCCCTCTTTTTGCTGTAAGAGAAGTCCCTAAGACTAAGGCCTTTAGGCTATTAGAGATCAGCTCCCGCGTAAGGGCTCTCCTCTTCGATAAGCGCACCCTCATCCTCATCCTCATGGCCCTATCCTCCTTCCTAGCCTACCGCCACTGCAAAAAACTCAAAACCAAAGAACAAGAGACCCAGTAGAAAAAGAGAGTTTTTTTTATTCTTCCCTCTCTCTTTCTTCCTCTGTGGTTTCTTGTCTCTGTGGTTTATCTTTTGCTAACCTGAGTGGGCCAACGACTTAGCCAAAGATAAACCACAGAGACAAGAAACCACAGAGGAAGAAAGAGAGAGAAGAAAACTTCTCTCAGTTTATTCTTTGAGGGATTGGTAGAGGAAGATGAAGTTTTGGAGGGAGAGTTCTTCTGGTCTTGCTAGAGGGCTTAAACCCAGTTCTTTTAGGAAGTGTTCTACTCTTTCTGGGGGATAAATTTCTTTTAAAGAAGATCTAAGCATTTTTCTTCTTTTTTGAAAGCAGCTTCGGACAAATTGGAAAAACGCTTCGGGAGAATCTAACCTCTGGGGTTCTTTTAAAGTTAGATGAACAAGTGCGGAATCGATTTTGGGTTTGGGATAAAAGCAGTTAGGGGAAATAGTAAAGCAGTACTTGGCATGCGCGTAGTAACTTAAAAAGATAGTAAAGCTGCTATAATCTGCGGTGTTCTTTTGAGCGATAAAGCGTACTCCCACTTCATGTTGTACCATAACAGTGATAGAGGAGATGTACTGATGGAGAGGAAGAAGTCTTGCTAGAATAGGCGTTGTGATTTTGTAGGGAAGGTTGGCTACAATTTTCGCTTTTTTCCCTTCGGGCAAGTGCTTTTCAAAATAAGCTTCCCACGCAAAATCTAGGCAGTCTTGCTGTATAACATTTAAGTGATTATCCTCTTTTTTAAGTCTTTCTAAAAGTTTAGCAAGCTGCTTATCCATTTCAATGGCCGTGACATGAGCTTTTGCTTTAAGAAGCTCTTCTGTTAGAGCTCCTGGGCCTGGCCCAATTTCAAAAACAATGTCCCCTTCATGGACATCTGCTGTATGCACAATTTTGCGCAGAATATTGCCATCAATCAAAAAATTCTGAGAGAGGTGCTTTTTTGCAGCAAGGCCTTCCTCTTGGAGAAAGGCGTGCAGTTCTTTAGGATTGAATATAGGCATTAATTTAAACTGAATGGCTGAAAGTTAGGAGGAATAAGCTCTTGCCAGTATGTTTGATCATAGCCATAGCGCTGCATCAGTTTTGCCATATAGCGGCTGCTTTCCCTTTCTACTTCTTCCTGGATAAGATCGCCTTTAATGTCGTTAGCAATTTTTTGGAATAAAGGGAGCATGCTTTTTGTGTGTTCCTTAAGATGGAAAATACGGAAAACCTCTGCGTTATCTACGCGGCTTTGTTGTAATATGGGTAAGCTAAAAGAGCCATCTGCTAAAGAAGCAAGAATTGATTTATTAGCTTTAGAAAGGTCCTGATCTTCCATGACATAATCTTGAGATACAGTCACAGAAACAGAAGGATCTATTTCTCCCCTTTCTTTAAAGCTAGAGACTAGCTCTGTAAGATCTTTTTTGTCCTTAAGAAGAGAGCTGTAAATTGTTTTTGCAATCTCTTCGGCATCAAGGTGTTTAGGCGCTTTTACAGTAAGCACCTGATATTTCCAATTTTCTTTAGGAGCATTTTCTGCACAAAATTTTCCGTAGGCTTTTTTGATATCCAAAGAAGTAACGTTATTCAAGGCTTTAGAATGGATTTTAAACCAAGACATCTTTTGTACGATAAGCTCATCATGAATCGCCTTTCTCGCTTCCTCATAAGTGATTCCTATTTTATCTAGGGTGCCCATCACATTTGGGCCAAAGCGATTTTGTATTTCTTCTCTAACATCTCCATCTGTAATGGTGATCTTTTTTTCTTCGGCATCCGTAAGAATAAGCTCATTTTTTATGATCTGTTCTAAAGAGGCTTTCCAGTTGTTATTATAGAATTGAAATTTAGCGGTTTTAGAAGAGGTATACTGGGGATAGTTTCTATCGAGATAAATATCCATTTTCTTCATGACATCGATCACAGAGATTGTTTTATCCATCACCTTTGCAAGAATGCGGTTGTTAACAATTAGATCGCCTGCGCGCTCATCGGATAATTGCATAGAAGAATTGGCCTCTGCAAAGCTGCTTAGGAGTAGTACTGGTGTAAGTAGATATTTTAAAATGTGCATAGAAAAAAAGTGGTTAGATAAATTTACTTCATCGTAGCAAAAAACCCGGTTTCTTCAAAGGTTTTTAACGCGAGCTGTAGTTAAGCCGTAAAGAAAATCTTGCAATACAATTCATAAAGGGAGTATACAACAAAATGTTGTGATAAAACAACAAAATGTTGTGATATATGAGCCCTTTACTAAAACTTTTTTCTAATAGTACCTTAGCTGAGATCCTTAGCTTGTTCTTGCTCAACCCTGAACAAGAATACTACCAAGCAGATATTGCACAAAAAACTAAAAAAGCCTTGATGCAAGTCCAAAGATCTCTTAAAACATTAAAAGAAATTGGAATTATATCTTCGATAGCAAAAGGAAGAATGGTTTATTACAAAGTAATAAAAACGCATCCTGCTTTTGAAGATTTAAAAAGATTGTTTTTAAAAACGATTTCTCTAGGAGACGGAATTTTCCAAGCATTGAGTCCTTTTCAAAATAAAATCTTTTGTGCCTTTATTTTTGGATCTGTTGCTAAAGGCAACGAATCAATGGATAGTGATATTGATTTATTTATTATTGGGGATTTAACCTTGCGTGAGCTTTCGAAAGCCTTAAGCCCCTTGTCAAAAGGATTACAAAGAGAGCTAAATCCTGTTGTTTTTGGGCAAGAGGAATTTCAAAAAAGAATTGCTAGTAAAGATCATTTTCTGATAGAAATTTTAAATTCTCCTAAAATTTGGATTACTGGAAATGAAAGTGATTTTAAACAATTGGCTAAAGGAAGAAAGGTTAAAAGCACATAAAACCTCTAAAGAAGAGATTTCCAAGCTTTTTAAAATTGTAGAGAGGGATCTGCATGATGCAGGTATCGAGGGCCTATCAGCCGATCGCCGTTTCATTACTGTCTATAATGCAGCCTTACAACTCACGACTATTGTATTGCGAGCCTATGGTCTAAGGACTAATCCAAATAAAACCGGTCACCATCGTATTTCTATTGATGCATTGCCCGAAATCATTGGTGAAGAATTCCAAGATTTATCCGATTATTTAAACGCGTGCCGTATCAAAAGAAATATTTGTGATTACACGAGCTCAGGGGAGATCTCAGAAACAGAGGCTTTAGAAATCACTCGGGAGATCAAGGAATTTAAAGTTGTAGTTGTTAAGTGGATTAAAAAAACTCACCCGCATTTGGCTTTAAAGACGGCTCCATAAAAGCCGTCCATTCCGTCTTTTTCTGGAAGGATTTTAAGTTCCTCTACGAGCTCGAGGTTATGGGTTTCTAGGAAAAAGGCTGTTTGCTGCTCGTTTTCCTCTGGAAGAATGCTGCAAGTGGCGTAGACGATGCGTCCTTTAGGTTTTAAGAACTCAAGGGCGTCTTTAAAAATTTCTTTTTGCAAAAGGGTAAGGTTATCGATATTTTCTTTTGCAATTTTCCATTTCATATCGGGATTGCGTCTGAGTGTGCCAATTCCGCTGCAAGGAGCGTCGACAAGCACCCAATCCATTGTTTTTTTTAGTTTTTTCTTTCTTTGGTCGTTGAATGTTAAAAGTTGAGCATTTTGAATGCCGGCTCTTCGCAATCTTTTTTTCCCTTCTTCAAGAGCTAAATCGCGTATATCGTGCAGATAAATGATTCCTTTATTTTCCATAAGAGGCGCAAAGGCAAGCGTTTTGCCGCCTGATCCTGCGCAATAATCTAAAACGTGTTCTTTCGGCGCTGTTTTTATGAGTTTTGCAACGAGCTGGCTCCCCTCGTCTTGCATTTCAAAAAAACCCTCTTTAAAGTCATCGGATCCAAAAAAATTGATTTTTCTATGAAATACAATCCCTTCAGAAGAGTGTTTTGTGGGACTCACTTCGTAAAAATTTTTCCATTTCTGTAGGAGCTCTTCGCGTGTTGTTTTTAAGAGATTTGCGCGAATGGTTGTAGGTGCTTTTGTATTGCTTAGTGCGCATAATGCAAGAGCTTTTTCTTCTCCGTAGGCATCACTAATTAACTGAAACAGAAATTTGGGGAAACTTACGCGGATGTGGGGGGCTATTTTTTCATTGGTTTGATGCTCTAGAAGATCTATAGACTGATAGATTCTGTAACGCTCTTCCCAGGTAATAGGGGGTTTAGAAAAATGATCGAGTAGCGCTCTCCAGCGAATCATCCCATAAATGGCTTCACAAATAGGGGGTCTTTCTTTGGATCCTACATTTTTATGTTTTCGAAAATAATTGCTTAAGAAAACATCCAGAGGCTTTCTTTGAAGTTCCTCAGAATTAAGGATATTAAATATATGGTATTCGATAAATTTTTTGTTCATTATGTTATATTGTATTAAAAATGCTAACATTCTATCAAATCCAATGATTTGTGTACAAAGCTTTAGGGGGTATTAAAAATGAGTGGCTTACAACTCTTGATCCAATTTTTAGGAAGAATTTGTTTAAGTGTTTTTTTTATATTGTCCGCTATTTATCAAATCCTCGACTGGCAGGGAACTGAAGCTGCCTTAACAAATGCTATTTCCGATATCAACGGATATCATGAAATGGGGATCGATTTTTTAAGGCCCTCTTTAGATTTTATTTCAGTAAATACTTCTTTATTTCTAGCTATAGGTATTGGCCTTGAACTGATAGGGGGCTTGCTTATATTTTTAGGACTCAATCCTAAGGTGGGAGCATTTTTTCTCGCCCTTTTTCTGATTCCGACAACCTTGCTTTTCCACCATTTTTGGCTTTTACAAGGACACGAAAAAGAGATTCAGCTAGCCATGTTCTTTAAAAATATAAGTATTTTAGGCGGCGTTTTCCTTTTGCTAGCCACAGGCTCTAGCAAAAAAGCCCCACCCAAAAAAGAAGGCTAATGCGTTTGATGCACTTACCACAGAGAGGAAAAAAATTAATCTCTCCCTCTCTTCTCTTCCTCTGTGGTTTCTTGTCTCTGCTAACATTTGAGTACACAAAGACTTGCATTTTTTTAACCACAGAGACAAGAAACCACAGAGGAAGAGAAGAGAGAGATTAATTTTTTTCTGCTCTGTGGTGAAAAAAGGAAGGGTACGTTGTTGTTGTTAATAAGTTTTATTATTGTTGTTTTGGGGCATTTTCAATCGTTCTCTCTTTTGGGAGTTGTTACAGCTTTCTGTGGTTATGCTCTTTTTTGGAAGGGGCTTACTCAGGTGAAAAAGCGGTTTTGGGTAGGGGCTTTTTGGTTTGCTCTTCTGCAGGGGTGTTATCTTTTTTGGATGACGTCTATAGAGTACCAGGGAGTCGGGATTCTCTTTGTTTATCTTTTGCTTATTCTGGGGTTGGGGGCGCAGTTTGGCGCGCTATCCGTTTTTGTCCTTAAAGAAGAGCTCACTTTTTTTAGAATTTTAGTAGCGGCTTCCTTTTGGGTTCTTATGGAGTGGGGGCGGCTTTTTGTTCTCTGTGGTTTTGCTTTTAATCCCTTAGGATTGTGTCTAGGCTCAAATGGTCTATTGGCAAATTCTGTCTCTCTTTTTGGGGTGTTAGGAGCTTCTTTCTTTGTAGTTTTTATTAACCTTTGTGTTTTTTCTTTTTTTGCAAAAAGAAATTATAAATTTTTAGCAACGGGTGTTGTTTTATTTCTTTCTCTTTGGGGATATGGAACTTGTCATTTTTTATATCATGACGCTCAGATTAAAAGCTCTATGGAGAAACCCCTACATGTAGCGCTTATTCAAACGGGGCTCTTGCCTTCTGAAAAAGTCAAGATGTCAGATAGGTTATCTGATTTTGTTCATCCTTTAGAGCAGTGGCAGCGGATTTTTACCTTTCTTGAAAAAAGAAGGGGGGAAACTCTTGATTATATTATTCTTCCAGAAGCGGCGCTTCCTTTTGGTTTTTCAAGATGTGTTTATTCTTTGCCTGATGTGCAAATGCTTTTAAAAAAATCTTTTGGAAGCAGTGTAGAGACAGCTTTTCCTGCGATGGGGTTGCCTTATGCAAAACAAAACGCTGTTTCTAATGCCTATATTTTACAGACCCTTTCTTCTTATTTTAAGGCTGAGGTAATTGCTGGGCTTGATGATGAGCACTATAATGCAGCTTTTCACTTCACCCCCTTAGGCGTAATTAGCCGCTATGAGAAACAAATTCTCTTGCCTTTGGCAGAATATCTACCTCTTCAAATGGTAGCCCCTTTTGCTGAAAAATATGGAATTAATCAATTTTTTATGCCGGGTAAAGAGTCCAAGGTTTTTGAGGGAAGAGTTCCTTTATCCCTTTCTATTTGCTACGAGGAGATGTTTTCCTCTTTGATGAGAAAAGGAAGAGAGAGAGGGGCCAAATTATTTATTAATGTGACTAATGATAATTGGTTTCCTTCTTCTATTTTGCCAGACGAGCATTTTAAGCATGCGCAACTTCGTTCCATTGAAAATGGGGTGGTTTTATTAAGATCTTGTAATAATGGCGTCACCTGTATTTTAGATAGCCTCGGAAGAAAAGTTTCTTTTTTAAACCATGAAGAAGCAGGTATTTTGTTAAGCAGCTTTGTCCCTTACTCTTATAAAACTCCCTATTCTTTTTGGGGAGATTATCCGATTGTTTTTTTATCTTTTTTATTTTGTTTTTCCTATTTTTTATATTCTAAAAATTTTATTATATTTTTTAAGGGGTTTTTGCCCTTGCTCAAAATAAAGAACTGAGATACCCTTTTAACAAAAATAAGAGGTAACATTGGTCAGCATTGAAGAATCTAAAGGTACGTCTGCGTATCAGCGGACTTTTAAAAATAGCATTTTTTTCTCTGGTACAGGCCTATTTACAGGGAAGCATGTTTCTTTAAACTTAATCCCGGCAGAGTCAGGTCATGGGATTGTTTTCAAACGTGTCGACTTAGTAAATGCTCCTAAAATTGAAGCAAAAGTGGATTTTGTTAGAGAAACTCCAAGATGCACTATTTTGGCTAATCAAGATGTTAGCATTCAAACTGTTGAGCATATTTTAGCTGCGCTAAATGCTTACGGAATCGACAATTTACTTATTGAAATTGATGGTCCTGAAATTCCTATTTTTGATGGGAGTTCAGCCTTTTTTGTCGACATGATTGAAAAAGCTGGCATTCAAGAACTAGAAAACGAAAAAAAATGGAACAAAATTACTGCTCCTTTATTTTGGTCAAAAGGGGATATTCAGCTTATTGCGCTTCCTTCCGATGAATATCGCATTAGCTACACTCTTCACTATCCTCACTCTAGCATTATCGGATCGCAATTTTATTCTGTACTTGTAAATCAAGATCGGTTTAAAAATGAAATCGCCTTAAGCCGCACCTTTTCCGTTTACGAGGAGATAGCTCCTCTTATAGAAAAAGGATTAATTAAAGGCGGCGGCCTAGAAAATGCAGTAGTTATAAGAGATAATAAGATCGTTAACCCCGAGGGAGTCCGTTATCCTAATGAAATGGTTCGCCATAAGATTTTGGATATGATTGGAGATTTATCCTTGGTGGCAAAGCCCTTTTTAGCGCATATTATAGCTATTCGCTCCGGTCATGCTTCAAATACAGCATTTGCCCGTGAACTAGTCAATCACTTTAAGATGGAGAAGTCATAAATGGAAAACCCTGCGCAGCAATCTCTGCCCACTCAATCTGAGAAACGATTAGGCATTAAGACTATCTCAGCGATATTACCTCATCGCTATCCGTTTTTACTCGTTGATAAAATTATCTACCTTAATCTCGAAGAAAATACGATTATTGGTCAGAAAAATGTAACGATCAATGAACAATTTTTTCAGGGCCATTTTCCTGGAGTCCCTATCATGCCGGGTGTTTTAATTCTTGAGGCTTTAGCTCAAACTGGGGGCATTTTAGTACATCAAAAAGGACACACGCAAAAAATTGCCGTTCTTTTGAATGTAAATAATGCAAAATTTAGAAAACCTGTAGTTCCTGGCGATGTGCTTTTTTTACATGCAACAGGAATCCACTTTAGTCAAAAAGGGGGAAGAGTGCACGCAAAAGCAATGGTTAATGATCAGCTAGCTGTAGAGGCAGAAATTGGTTTTGCCCTAGTAGATAAGGAACAACTTTAAACCTAAAACATTCGAAGGTTTTGATACCCATGTCTAATATTCATCCTACTGCAATTATTGAGAAAGGCGCAAAGATTGGCAACAATGTGACGATCGAGCCTTATGCCATCATTAAAGGCACAGTCACTCTAGAAGATAATGTAGTGATTAAATCGCATGTTTATATCGATGGCAATACAACAGTTGGAGAAGGTACAGTTATTTGGCCCTCTGCAAGTATTGGCACAAAAACGCAGGATCTGAAATTCCGCGGTGAAACAACGTATGTTGTCATTGGCAAGAATTGTGAGATTCGTGAATTTGTGACTATCAATTCGTCTTGCCAAGAAGGCTCTGTTGTGCGCGTTGGAGATAATTGCTTAATCATGGCTTATTGCCATGTTGCACATAACTGCGAAATTGGCAACAAAGTGATTTTAGCTAACAGTGTGAATTTGGCTGGGCATGTGATTGTTGAAGACCATGCTATTATTGGAGGCATGACTCCTGTGCATCAATTCTCTCGTATTGGTTGCTATGCAATGGTAGGCGGCTTTAGCCGTATCACGCACGATGTTCCTCCGTACACCCTCGGAGCTGGCTCTCCTTATAAGTCAGGTGGCTTAAACCTTGTAGGGTTAAAGCGTAACGGATTTAGCTTGCCGCTTCGGAAAGATTTAGCTAAAGCATTTAAGCTCACTTACCGCTCTGGTTTACATATTTCAGAAGCTTTAGAAGCAATTGAGAGTGAAGTAGAGATTAGTCCTCATGTACAGCATTGGATTGATTTTTGCAAAACATCAAAGCGCGGTCTAATTGGCCTTCATTCTACACGCTTAGAAGAAGATTTTGATGAAGAAGAAGAGCTTGAAGAAGAACTTTTAAAAGAAGGCAAATAAAAACGGATGAAAGTCGTTTTTTTTGGCACATCCTCCTTTGCAGCCTCCATTTTAGAGCACCTTCTTTCTCAAAAAAATATACAAATTGTTGCGATTGTCACAAGGCTTGATAAGCCGCGCGGCAGATCCTTAGCGCTTCAGGCCCCTCCCGTAAAAGAAAAGTATTTATCTCTTAACTCTGATATCCCTCTTTACCAGCCCCCAAAGGCTTCCACTCCAGAATTTGCAGAAATTTTAAAAAGTTACGACGCAGATCTTTTTGTTGTTGTGGCTTACGGGGAAATCATTAAATCAAATATTTTAGAGATCCCTAAAAAAGGGTGTATCAATATTCATGCAAGCCTTCTTCCTAAATATCGAGGCGCAGCGCCTATTCATAGAGCGCTTATGGATGGGGTTAAAGAAACAGGGATTACGATTATTGAGATGACCCCTGCTATGGACGCTGGCGATATGCTGCACATTGAAAAAATGGCTGTTACAGACGAAATGACCTTTGAAGAGGTAGAAAAAAAACTTTGCGAGCTAGCTTGCATAGCTATTACCAAAACAATAGAGGCATTTGAAAAGGGCAGCGTAACAAGAATTCCTCAAGAGGTTTCAGAGGTGACATTTGCTTCAAAGCTACTTCCTCAGGACGAAATCATCGATTGGAATAAAGATGCCTATGCAAATCATTATTTAATTCGCTCTTTGTCTCCAAAACCTGGAGCCTTTTGCAAAATTAAAATTGGCAATGAGGAAAAGCGTTTAAAAATTAAACGTTCACGTGTAATTCCAGATAAAACAGGAGCCCCCGGCTCTTTTCTCCTCTTTGATAAAACAGGGTGGATAATCGCCTGCAAAGAGGGTTCCTTGCAGATTCTAGAGGTCCAACTCGAAGGCAAAAAAGCAATGCCAATAGAAGATTTTATGAAGGGGTTAAACCAACCAATTTCTTTAGTTTTCTGATCTAATTTCGATGTAAGTTCTTTTTTTTCAGTACACTAAAAAATCTATTCGCATTTACATAAAAGGGGGCCTCGGTTATGATATCCGCATAAAATCTTAACAACGTCTTTACTACAAAAAAGGAGAAAGAATATGGCAGTAATTGCACCGGTAGCGAGTAGTCATGATTGGCATGCCTCTGTTAAAAATAAACTGAAACAAACAATTAAAGCTGAAGATCAATTAACTAGTTGTTTAAAGGTTCCTGAGTTTGCATTGAAGTGGGCCACAGTTTTTGGAGCACAAGCGGAAGCTGTTTCTAATACATCTACCCATCTTACGCTTACAAGATATGCAATTGCTCTTATTTCATTGCCTGTTAAGATCTGGGATGTTGTTGCAGAGGGAGTAAAGCAACTTGATTTATTGAACAAGGTTTCACGTACGGCTTCTGCTGTTGCAGCTTGCGTGTTCTCTGGCTTTTTCAGTATTCTTAATAAGCTTGCAGCTCTTGGAAATGCTTGCTGCGATTCCTTGACTCTTTTAGCTTCTAAAACAGTGCGAGCTATTAACCTTACAGCTGTTCAAGCAGCAGCGGCGAGCATTGCAAACATGGCGTTCCTTGCATTTTCTTCTATTTATGGAACAGCTGAAGAAGTAGTCAAATTCTGTAAAAACCGTGTTGTTTGCATGGATAATGCAAACCCTGTTGAGAAAAAAAGCGAAGCAAAAGCGGGCATGATGCACTCAATGCTGAGAATTGCTATGTGGGTATCGTATTTGGCTTTAGCAGCGATTGTAATTGTAGCTATTAGCACAGGCGCTACATTTGCTCCATGGATCACGCTTGCTTGCTCTACTTCGGCGCTTATCTTTACTTTGGCAGCGTTCTTCTATAAGAAACACAATAATCTTTCAGATGAAGGTGTGGCTAAGGTTGTAGCGGCTACCCCTAAAGATGAAACTCCAAAGGCGTAATCATGGCAACAGCAGCGGTAGAATCACCTTCTAGTCCTAGCTACGTTGCTGAATATTTTCAGCGGCCTTACCGGATTGCTGATGCCATTACAGCGGGTATTAAATTACCCGCTGAGTGGGCTGCAGCTTGTTCAGGCGATCTTGCTCTCAAGGCAAACGCGGGTAAGGTAGTTGATATTTCAAGTAAAGTTTCCTCTGCTTTATTTATAATTCAAGCTCCTTTTGATGTAGCGAATATAGCAACAGCTGTTTCTGAATATAAAAAGTCTGAAGAAGGCTCAGAAGAGCGCTACGTGGCAAAGAAAACGATTGCTACATCTGTCTGCGATTTGACAGGTTCTCTAGCGACAGGCGTTGAGTTTTTTGATTCTGTTGGCTTAGAGGTGGGGCGCGCTGCTTCCTCTGCATTGGGTGTTGTAGGAAATACAGCATTCTTTATTGGAGAAGCTATAGAGCTTGTTGATGATTGCATTAGAGTGGATAGAATGAGAGGCTCTATAATGCCTTTAAAGAGCGCTGAGTTATTTAATAAAGCAGCAGA
>Ga0207097_1006_pt1 | contig 62273 bp, 49 predicted proteins | sample Alteio_BWMinHeat_87_FD_153541 | JGI IMG/M metagenome (GOLD analysis project Ga0207097, IMG submission 153541) | Enriched cells from forest soil in Barre Woods Harvard Forest LTER site, Petersham, Massachusetts, United States -... | ecosystem: Environmental > Terrestrial > Soil > Temperate forest >...
GCCTTGGGCAGAACCTAAAGGCAAACCCTTCGAGTAAGAACAATTAGAGGATTGTTACTTCAGTAGCTTCAGGGCCTTTACGTCCAGCACCTTCTACATACTCAACTTTTTGTCCTTCACGTAAAGATTGAGGATCGCCATTCACGTTGTTAGCATGAACGAATAGATCTTTCCCGCCGTTATCAGGAGTGATAAAGCCAAAGCCTTTTTGTGAATTGAAAAATTTAAGCGTACCTTGAGATTTTGCCACGATTTACTTCCTTATTTATTTGTAGTTACTCCCCTAAAATTTCTTATCGCAGGATATAACATATTTTTGACATTTTTTTGCTACTAACGGGAAAACCTATTCCAGAAAGCCGCAAAATGTAGAGTATATAGAATCCCGTGTTTTTTTAATAGGATTCTTTCTAAAGTTTATTTTATGCTCTATTTATAATAAACAGGAAAGTCGGTCCCAGGCTTCTTTCGCACTAAAACGAGGGGAGATTTTTCCATGGAGCATTTTAGCATCAATAAACCTCTCAATTTCTGCAGCATTTTTCCAAGAAGGATTAGAAGAAAACCTTGCAGCATCAAACTCTTTTTGAAAAAGGTTTTTTAATGTTGTTCCCATCGCAAATACATCTGCCTTTTTTAAATCCTCAAATGTAAGCACTTTATCCGTAAATAATTCAGGAGCTGCATAAGCAGCTGTCCCGCATACATGGAAATCCCATGATGTAGACTCTTCTGCAAGCCCAAAATCTCCAAAAAAGGGATTTCCCTTTTCATCAAGAAAGATATTTTCAGGCTTAATGTCTCTATGAGCAATGCCCATTTCATGAAGCTCTTGAAGTAAGACTAAAAGCTTTTTAGCAATGACTATTTTTTTAGGAAGGGGAAGCTTTTCCATTGCATTTGAAAGATCTTTTCCTTGGTACCATGTTTTATAACTAAGACTTTTATCAAACCCACGCTGAGAGGTAAATGTATCGCGATCTATTGTTTGGACAAACCCATCCTTTCCTTTTAATCGATCTTCAACAGACTTCGTTTTTTCCTCTCTAGTAGGATTGGATAAACTAATAGAGCTTAGTCCTACTAAAACATCCCCATTCACTAAGTTAATAACAAATTTAGCCTGACTTTGACCGCCCCTGCCCAAAAGAATATCACCTCTACTAGAAGCGTTTAGATGAAGATAAACATCTCCGTTAGGACGCATATTAATCGTTCGTGGAAGGCTAGAATGCTTTGATCTCTTGAAATAACCTTCTTCCCCGTAATGCCTAATGATAAATTTAGCAATTTTTATAGATGTAGATTTTGGAATAAGAGAAGACGCCTCCCCTGTCTTTTGCTTAATTTGCTCTAAGCCTTTTTTAAGAGAAATTTCAATCAGAGGAACAATGTAGGGCAACGCTTTTTCCATGACTAAAGCCTCTGAATCCTTGCAATCCAAATACTCAGAAAGACATTTTCCTATTAAATAGATTCCATACAAAAAGGGAATAAGAAAGAGAGCAATTAAGGCTCTGATTTTAATCTCATTCTTCCTTTGCTGGACCTCGCTCACATCTAAATGGGCTGTTTCTAATACTTTGGAAGGCGTAAGAGGAGGCGCCGAACCCTCTGAAAGAGAGCCATATAGAGACACAGGAGACCCCCCATTAGGCTTCAATAACTCTACGCAAGTCTCTGAATCTGAATACTTAGCATCAATTAACGAATTAAAAATAGAAGCCATAAATCCCCTCATTTATTAAGATAATATTATCAATAAATTAATTTAATGTAAATCATTATTTCAGCCACTAAGTACACAAATACCTAAACCTTAACAAGGAGGACAAATTCCTCTCTTTCTCTTTCCCTCCCTCTTCCTCTGTGGTTTCTTGTCTCTGTGGTTTATCTTTGGCTAACCTGAGTGGGCCAACGACTTAGCCAAAGATAAACCACAGAGACAAGAAACCACAGAGGAAGAGAAAGAGAGAGGAAAAAAATTATCTCTCTTTGTTACGCGAGCACTCGCGCAAAGAAAAGATATAGACAATTTTTTAAAAACGAGCTAACTTAAAGGAGAAAACAACCCCAAAGGCACTTCCATGAAGCTTAAAAAATATTGGCCCCTAGCAGCCCTTATCCTGATTGCTGCTTTAGCTGCAACAGCGCTTTCATCGATCACAACCTTCGAACATAGACCCTGGATGCACTTTTTTATGGGATTCTTCCTTTGCCAATTTGCGATGCTTAAACTTTTCCACCCCTCTGATTTTGCAGACGGCTTTCAGATGTATGACCTGATTGCCGCTAAAAGTAGAGCCTACGCCTACATCTATCCCCTTATTGAACTTGGTTTAGGATTATGCTATTTAGGATTTATCTTCCCCATAGCCACCTACATCATCACCATTCTTGTTTTAGGAACAGGCGCTGTAGGAGTGATTAAAGCCCTACATAAGGGACTTGATCTACGCTGCGCTTGCATGGGAACTGTATTAGATGTGCCACTTTCTACTGTAACCCTTACAGAAGACCTTGGAATGGTAATTATGGCGCTATTTCTTCTATTCTAAACACTAAAACTACTTAAGGAAATTATGAGAATTGAACCCCCCACACACCCTAGTCTATTTAGCAACTCTTCAACACCCCCTTCCGAAGAATTCCTTCAACTCTCTGAAGAACTCTCCCAAAATATGCAAACCATGGGCAATTTACTAACCCAAGTCAGTCAAAACCCTTCCCTTGCTAATGAACCTCAATTCCAAGCGCTCATTTGCCAAGCCTCCTTTAACGTGCACGGAACCATTGCTACCATTAACAATCCGCGAGACAAGGACCTCTCCCCCACAGAGCGGAGCAGCCTTCAAGCCAATTTTGCCAATTTTGAAACAAACGTGATGACAGCCCAAATTCCAGGAGCCCCTTGTAATTTAGATGACATTACATGGACAGGAACTCCCCTTCCAACCGTACAAAGCTTCCTTCAATCTCTTCTAAAAGCCAACCTTGCCTCTTCTATGGGATCTAGCGCAGCAGGAGACGCAAAAACCATCTGGAATAATGCGGCGCAATATCTTCCCTCTCCTTCAGAAGGAGGCGATTTAGCTAAACAATTCAGCTCTCTTATCCAAGACCTCACCTCCCTTCTACAGCAAGTCCAAGCAGATCCTTCTAAAGCAATCGATCAAAACATCCAAAAGAGCATAGCAAACGATGTGACTGAGTTAGCAAGCTTTTGGAAAGACCATGCAAGTGAGCTCGATTCCACAGAATCCGATCTCCTCTCGGCCCTTTCCACCCCCATGCAATCCATGGTGCTTTTTTCAGGGACCCCTAACAACACATCTGTTTTATTTGATGCAGCACAAGACGTGCAAGCAGGAAACTACTCGAGCATGACGGTCCTTCTGCAAACCTGGACCCAAAACCCCGGAACCCTCACTGACATCCTCCTCCCCACTCTAGAGCAAACAGCCAGCCTCTACGAAGGCTACCCTTCTTGAGCTATTCTCGGGTGAGTGAATTTTCCTTATCTCATTCTAATAGCTGCCCGAAATCGATCACTTTATCAAAATATCTTTCATCCAAAACACGCTCCTCCACCCCATTCACATGAATAAGCACAGGTCTGATAGAGCAGTTTCTGGGAATTTTCAAATTTTTTCTCTTCTTTTCCATTTCCTCAATGATTTTATTGCCGACCGGACTCTTAGAGAACTTAATCTCACATACATATAGATTAAAGAAGCGAGTTTGGATCATATAGTCAATTTGGCACCCGGCTTGCTTGGTCGTAGACTTCTGAAAAAAGGGGCCTTCCATTGTTATCTCCTCTGGAGAGATCCCTAACATCTTCCAGAGAGTTTTTCTGTTATGGACAACAAGATTCTCAAATTGTAATCCCATTATACCTTCCCATCCAGGAAGTTGGGTTATTAAAGTGGAAAATCTTTCTTTTTCGATGTTAGAACGATTAGGAGCTATATATTTCAAATAAAAGCGCAAATAATTATCACTTAATCGATAACGGCTCAGTTTTCCTTCTTTCCCACTTTTTAGATCCCATGTAAAATCCCTTTTTACAAAGCCTGCCTTTACCAATTCATCTAAATGCTTACTGAATATCCCCCCCAGACTTTTCCCTAATTCATTGCAAATTTGAACAAGCTCTTTTGGACCATTGGCAAGACAGAGGACAATTTCTTTATGCCTAGCTTTAGTACGAGAAAAAAGATCGGAGAATATCTCATCGAACTCTCTCACAAGCAATCCTCCTTTAGTAAAACAAAGATCTTGGATATTTCGTTCTGCAGGAAGATTTGGTTTGATTTGCTCCAAATAAAGCGGGACACCTCCTATTACAGATAAAAGCTTGAATTTTTCATAAGGAGTAATCCGCTTTTCTTTTGGATGCCAGAAAGCATTGCAGACCTCTAATGGAAGCTCTTCAAGCACAAGATCGAGGGTGATTCTTCCCAGAAATCCTGTACTGCTTAGGATATTCTTTTCAATCCATGAAGATACGGATCCGCAAAGTGCAATAATTAAGTATGGATTTTTGCTAAAATACATATCCCAGGCAGTTTTCAAGTGTCCTAAAAAATGAGGATCTTTTCCTCCCATCCATGAAATTTCATCGAATACGATAAGGATTCGACCTTTTTTAGTTTCCTTGGAGAGACCCCAGAAGAGATCACTCCAATCATCCGGCTTAACGCCACGAATACCAGCTCTTTCAAGCTGACGTACAAAATCATTACGCTGAGTTTGAGCTGTTGTCTTGCGAACCGGAGGATTTCCAGAAAAGAAGTAACTTTTCATCTCTTTCCCAAATTCTGCAAGGAGTCTGCTTTTTCCAATACGTCTTCTACCCCTGACAACGATAAGGCTGGCGCTTTTCTTGTCTAAAAGCCCCCCAAGCCTTGTCATTTCAGCTTCACGCCCTATAAACTGAGATGGTTTCATTTTAACTGCCTCCTACATTCTATGGCATGAGCATACTCGTGACAGAAAGAAAAATCAAGCAGCAAATAGCGAATTTAACGATTTGCTGCTCGATTTTTACATTTAAAAAAGTAGCAGCAAACAGTAAAATTGGCTGTTTAATGCTCGATTTTTAAGATATAAAAAAGTGGCCGCAAAAACCCGTTTACACATTACGGCCGTTTTTATGTGGCGAAAATCAGGCCATAAAACAGCATATATCGATTTGCGGACAGTTTGTAAGCTATTCTCGAGTGAGTGAATTTTCCTATGGAAAATTACTCACCCAAGAATTTAACTTACCCCAATTCCTCTGAGCAATTTCCAAAAAGAAAGAAAAGAACAAGAAATCAAATTCTCAAGCCTGTGCCAAGTATTCAAGGACCAAGGACCGGGAAGAACTTCCGCGAAGGGAGGACGCCGCAGCTGAAGTCGCTGCTGACGTCGACGACGGGACCGCCAGAGGCGGAGCCCCCAACTGCCAAGTGATAGGCCCCACTCATCTCTTTACAGCATACCCAGAATGATGGAAATATGCTCGTTTTGAAAAGTTTCATGGTAAAAGCAATAATCGTAGGTAATGCTTCAGAAATCTCTGTTGTTGCTTGGATTTTTTGATTGTATACTGCAAGCACCTTCTCTTTATCCTCATAGCTATTCCATATACTTCCGGGAAGAACCTGATCCATTTTGATAAGTAACAAGTGTTTCCCTTCCCCTATACCTTTATCTCCATGTTCTTGTCTTCCAGAGGGCTCAAAGTAAGCATACCCATCTTCTCCTTCTTGCTTGCCAAACTTGGTAGGTATGAGCTTGCCATAACTATTAGAGCTAAGAACTTCTTCTGTTTCGCCTTCTTTTACAAAGGACGGAGACATGGTAATGACCATATGCGTTTCAACAACATATCCTCCCAAATCAGGCTTTAAAAGCTCTAAGATAAGCTCATTAGAAAAAAGAATATCGTCGCCAATATCTACTTTTAGAATCTCTTTAAAGTCCTGTCTCCCTACAAAAGTCATTTCTCTACATACAGCAGGCTTCCATAAAAGATTAAAAGCTCCAGCTAAATCCCAGAAAAGTTTCGTGTTTAATTGTGTGCATGTAGAAAGATCTCGGACATTTAGATAAGAAAATATTACTGCTTGCACGTCCCTACTTGCATTATTAAATGGACCTATAGCACCTGTTATTGCCGACATAATTACCATACATTATTTTATTATATAATTTTAACATTACACGATATATAAATTCAATAAATTACATCTACAATTACACCAAAGAAATAAATATATTAACACCTAAACATAAATAACTTAGAAAAATGTCTTAGATTCTCGCTACAGTGAGAATCGCTCTTCTTCTTAAACTATTGTACAATAAAACAAACACTTTATAAAATAGCTTTAGAAAACGCCCGCGCGCCTAACAACGCTACTAGAAACCATTGAAAAGTAATATGTCCCCTCAATTTAGCTTTAGACCTGCAAGTGAATCGCAAAAGCCCCTCATTCAAAGCTGGCTAAAGCAAGAACACATAAAAAAATGGCTCCATGGAGCCGGCTTAAAAAACACCCTTGAAGATTTAGACAAATCCTTTAAAGAAAAATCCATTTTCACCCACTGGATAGCCTATAGTAAAGAAACACCCTTTGCCTATCTTTTAACATCTGAGATGGAAGAAGGCATAACCTTAGATTTATTTATCTGCGATCTCACATACTTAGGCAAAGGACTTGCCACTCCTATGATCCAAGAATTCCTCATCACCCATTTCCCTCATGCATCAGAAGTCCTTATAGATCCAGAAGCAGCCAACACGCGCGCTATCCACGTTTATCAAAAAGCCGGCTTTAAAATTGTCCGTGAATTTATTGCCTCATGGAACCCCGTACCCCATTATGAAATGAGACTAAGCATGAAAGAATTGCTATACCCAAGATGATTCAAAAATCGGCAAAGTTGGCATGGATTTTATCCAGAATTTTAATCAGGCTTTAGCCGGTGCTGAAGTTGCCCCTATTCTTATAGGGGTGACTTCGGCAGATTAAAAGGCTGGATAAAAGCCTTGGCAAATTTGCCGATTTTTGAGTCATCTTGGGTATACACACAACAATAGAGGAAAAATGATCCTTTCTGACAAAACAATTAAAGACTACATAGCATCCGAAAAAATAAAAATATTTCCGGAGTTTAACCAAGCAGATATTCGCCCTACAGGTATCCGCCTTCATCTTGGATCCGAGCTTTTAATTCCTATTGAAGGTCAAACAATAGATTTAGACTCTAATGAAGACATCAAATTTGAGCGCATCACCATTTCAGAAGGCGGCTTTAAGCTAAAGCCTGGTCAATTTATTTTAGGCACAACATTCGAAAAATTCCAAGTCCCAAGAAACATTGTATGCCATTTAGAAGGACGCAGCACAATAGCCAGAATCGGACTATCTATTCACTGCACCTCAGGTATTATTGACGGCAATTTTGAGGAAGCCTGAACAATTGTATTAGAAATGAAAAACCAAGGACCCTTCGACATCGTATTAAGGCATAAAACCGCCCTAGCCATGCTCTCTTTCACCGAACTTTCCACAGATATTGAACAACAAACTCAAAAGCAATACCAAGGCCAAGAAGGCGTTGTCGCCCCCAACTTGAAGCTACAAAAAGAATGACAATCCCTTAAAGTAGGATTATGAATATCAAATTTAACTCAGGACCTCGTACTTTGCGAGCCGTTATTATGCTTTCTCTTCAGAACGCTCTGCTTGGAGAGATTGATGAAAACTTAAGACAAGTAAGTGTAGAGTGGAGTGAAGAGGAAAAGCGAATTAATATATATTTTTACTACCAAGGGGAAATTTCTGAAGAAAATTGTAGCTCTGCAAATTGCATAGGAGGAATGGTGAGTGGAGATTTTGATGAGGATACAGAAGTTGTGGAGAATTGCATTAGGTTAGATGCCCCTGAAGATATTCCTCAACATATGGATATTGCTTATCTTAGGAAAGAACTTTAAAGATTAATGACATAGAGTCTTATCCAATACTGCTTTCCGACCCGACCTTTAAGCATCTCCAGATACCGGGAACGCTTCGAACTTTTGACTGGGTCGCCCTATCGCAACAAATACCTGCAATTAGTCATTTATTTCCAAAATGTGGTCAAAATACAGCATATTTCTCTAAAAGAAGTTGTCTTTAGTTATTTTTGCTGGGTATGTAGAGCTGGAATGAAAGTCGACTTATTGTTGAATTTTTAGATTCATTTTTTACTTCTCCAGAAAATAAGCTAGCAACTTTAATGCCCCCTTCTTTTCCCTTAGAATTTTCGACGGTTACTGCAATATCAAATTGCACGTTCTCAGAATTTCTATGGACAAAGCAGATCTCTCGATTCGCTTCAGAGGAAGCTTCATCTACTCCATTAATTATTTCTATAAGCGACTGTTTTATAAATGTTTTCAATTCCATGTGATTTATATCCTTTTTTATTTTGCGATGAGTCGAGCAAGCCTAGGCAAGAACACTGGAGCAATCGCTGAAAAGGCATCATCCAGCTTTTGAATGGTAACTTTATCAAAAAACTTTTCGTTTCTCAAATAGAAACATGAATCTATTGCATACTTTATTGTTACTGCCAACGTCTGCTCATCTCCTGAGGAGAAATTTTCAAATACCTTTGATTCTGAGCATCTTGTAAAGGAAGAGATGTGAGTAAAAAAGCATAACTTATCATAATTTTTTATGTGCACTTCCTTGTTGAGCACATATCCAGCAATTTCCCCTCCAACTATCCATTTGGAGCAACTTATCTTTTGTTTTCTTGTTAAAAATTTGGAGAAGATCATTTTTCAAATCGGCATATTAAAGGAAAAATTTCTCTAAAACTTCATTAGGAACATAGCTTAAGAACTCTTTTTATTTGGCGTTTCTCACGATTTTCAAAGCTTCTTCATAAGGCTCTTCTTTTAACAGAATACGGTTATTTGAAAGCGGATCCTCAGAAAAATATCGAATGATGTTTTTTACCTGAAAAACATAAACTACACTTCCATCTGTATAACAAGAATTATCATTTTTTCTGAATGCAATAGAAACCTCTGCTCTGTTGGCTTTAAAAGGATATTCTTTTAAATATGGTCTAATTTTTTTGTTAGAATTAATTGTTTCAAGCAATAATTCAGTACCCTTTACTTGTAATTCTCTTGCTTCTTTAATTGTTCCCTTTCGATGAGCCATAAATTTGACAGATACTTCTTCAATATCATTGGGCATACGCCCTCCACTGCCAATCCAAACTAAACCATATTGATCAATAATTTTTTTTGCAAAGTTATCAACAATTTGATTAATAATTATCTCGTAGTCTCCATCCGATTTTTCATTCCCATTCATTTTAAAACTCATAAAAAAAGTTAAAAATAAAATAAAACTAACGATTTTGGTAATCATAAAAACCATATTTATACTTTAAATCTAAAACATTATCCTTAACAGCATTCTCATATGTCGGACTCATAAAGGCATGATCTGCAATGTATAAAGTCTTTTCTCTCCATGATGACAGACATGGAATAAGTTGTACATTGTAATTTGGATTTCTAGAACTCTCTCTAAAACGACCTGTAACATGATCCTTTTTAGACCAAATATTCATAGAATCATAAGCATATCTTTCAGGAAAAGTCTTTTGAGGCCCCAATCCCCTATAAATAAGATGTTGTCTTAAAAGACTTTTTTGATCGGGAGTCATCCCTTGAGCAGCTCTTAACTGAACAAGCCCCCCATTGCTATGAGTTGTTGACATCAAGAGAAGCTCTGGATTGATTTTGTGCAGACTATCAATGACAGCAATCATAAATTGACGTGTAAGCCGAATTATAGAAGTTTCTTTTTTCCAAGCATGTTGCAAATGCGCTCTTAAAAGGTCTCCAGGCACTCCCTGGCTCGGATTATAAATCGCAAAGAGAAGGTGGTTTTCTGGAATTTTACTATATAGCGATTGGCCCATTTCGATGAGCTCTTCACGACTTGTATTAATTCCATTCATTAGCATAGAAATACCAATGGTTCTCCCTTCTTTGGGAAGAAAGTCCTTCAAATGATCGATGATTTTAAGTTGCCCTGTAGTTACTTCTTCAGGAGCAAACTGAAACTGATGCCATGTTTTGCTAAAGATGAAGCAATCTGTTTTAACCCCATTGCAGCTCATTTTACAATGCAACATCCCATGCATATTAGGCTCAAAATGCCAAGGATTTGAAGGAGGAGCCGTTACTGCTTGAAAGGTGATATTATAGGGAATAATCGATTCAGAGGATAAGCCAAAAAGATCTAACCTATTTAAAGGACTATTATGGACATAAGCATAAAGATTGGAGCCGTCTTTAAATCCCGCAGGATCAGGACTAAGCCATCTACCAAGAGAGGGATCATAAAAGCGCATACCAAAAAATATGAGTCCTTCTTCAGACCGTTTAGAGGAAAACCTCCAAGGATTTAAGGTTGAGCCTATTGTTTCTTCTCCAAAAGCTGTAAAATTATAGACTTCGGCAATAAGGCCTTCCTTTGAAACAAGAGCAATAATATTACCAGAGAAATCATGTAAAGGAGCAAAAACTTGATCCTTAAATTCTAAAGCAATAGCCGAACCAATATCCCCCTTAATACCAAGTCCCATTACCTTTAATTCTAGGATTTGACCTTTTTCATTAAGGACTCCCATTTCAAGGTCATCATCATAAAGATAATAGAGTTTTTCTCTTTTAGGGACGTTTTCTATGCAAACTTGTTTAGCAATAAGGCGAGATAAAGGATCATAAAAATAATGGATTTTTCTTTTTTGCGGATAAGTGATTGAAGTTAAACGGCCAAGCGCATCATAAGTATAAAAAACCTGTTCTTGAGAAGAACTTTTATGAATAAGATTCCCGTTCTCATCATAATTTAATTTCCATCCCTCTTTAGAAAGAATTTGATTACAATTATTGATTTCACATTTGGCAGGATTCCCAAGAGAGTCAAAACAATATTCCCGATTGGATTCTTTAGTTAACTGATTAAGAGCATCGTAAGAATATTCCTTATTACCTAAAAAGCTGTTAACAACACTACTTACAAGATTGGACTCATTGTGAAAAATTGATTGTTGTATCCAAGAAGATATTTGAGAACATGGTCTTTCTAAAAGATCATACATAGTTTTAACAGGGCCAAGATTGTAAATCAGTTCCTCTTTAGAAACATGCCCATTTTTATCAAACTGTGTATATCCATGCTCATAAAGAACTTCTTCTTCCTTATTTTTACGCTCAATACTTACAAGATGACTTCCTGAATAATGATAATTAATAGAAGAAGCATCAGGAAGAATAAAATGGGTACATCTACCAAAAGAATCATATTCCCATTTAAGATGATGACCTAACGCATTTATTTCTTCTAAAAGCTCTCCAAAAAGATTATATTTTCTCTTAATACTGTTTTTCTGAACATGATCAGAAATAACAATAGGATTCATGTCCTTATCGTAAAAATAGGAATAATGAATGCTTCCATCCGAACTTTTCATTTCAACCAAACGATCTAATCCATCATATGCATAGGAAAACGAAATACCACTTGGTAAAATACGAGAAAACAGCCGTCCTTTAATATCATAGGTAAATAGCGTCGTTTTTTGCCCTGCTTCCACTTCTTTTATTACGGAACCTAAAGCATCATATTCCCATCGCACCATAATTGGTTTTGATGGCTCATTTCCATTATAAATAAAGGAAATTCTTTTAGCTTTATTACCGGCTTTATCATAAAAATAGTCCTCTCTAGCAACTTCATTCCCTTCCGAGTCTTTCTTTTGAATACAAACAAGGCGATTGGAAGAATCGTAAGTCTCTATTGTAGAATTACTTATTGCATCTATCACTATTTTTTGCAAAACGCATTGATTCAACTCATTGAGTTTTTTTTCAGCATACACAAATTGAGTTTTTTTATTTTCAGGATCCCTATGAGAAATGAGCATTCCCTCATCATCATAAGAAAAATGATCGCACACTTCTCCTTGAGAAGTAATTCTAATCGCTTTAACTTTTCTTCCTTCTTCATTATAAAAAAAACGCATCTGGTTTTCCACTTTACCATCTGCATCTTCATCCCAAAGCTCTATAATTTTCCCCTCTATGTCATGCTTCTCAACATGAGAAACACCTCCTTCTTTCGTCCTCTCTAAAAAGCCTAGAGAATCGTAGTCGAATACTTTTTGTCTGCCTTGTGCAACCTCAGCAATTTTTCTTCCTGCCCCGTCATAAGAATAAGTTACGGTAAGTCCTTTAGGATTTGTATAAGAAAGCAAATAAAAAGCATTATAATGCCATGCTTCCTTACTAAGAATTTCTCCTTGAGAACGAATAAATTTTGAAGTCATTCGCTCAAAAAGGTCATATGTATAATGAGCCTCTGTTTTATCAGAATAAACTGTCCTAGCTAAAGTTCCATTTTTATTATAAAAATGCAAAATTTCCGCACCATTTTTTTGGACAATCTTCGTTGGCTTTCTAAGTGTATTATAAAAAGTATGGGTTGTTTCATTTTTAGGATTTGCTACAGCAAATAAATTACCTTGAATATCATAAGCAAATCGGATAGTAGGTACATAAGCAACTCCTTCTTCATCTTCAACAGCTGGCATTTGAGTTTCTAAACATCTTCCAAAACAATCATAGATATGCTTAGTCGTATTTCCTTTAGTATCTGTTTCGGTTAGGACCCTTCCTTTTGCATCATATGTACTTTTTGTAGTTTTATTGTTTTGGAAACAAGAAATAGGACGAGAAGCTTGATCATAAGTGTATTTTTTTTTAGAAGAACCAACTTCCTTTATTTCCAAAAGATTTCCTAAGGAATCATATGCATATGTATTTTCTGCCCCGGTAGGAGTAGTTTTTCGCAAAACTCTTCCTTGAGCATCATAATCTGTATAAATAGTGCACTTAAGTGAATCATTTGAATCATAAATTTCTTCTCTACAAGCTCTATAATTAGAGCAATAAAAATACTTAGTTTTTTTAATAACAACTTCTTTTCCAGAATGAGTATCTAAATAACACTCTACTTCGGAATTAGGCAACCCCCTATTAAAATCAATCTCGTAACGTTTAATACACCTTTTACTAACTCCATCCAAACTATTTAGATTATCAGATCCTCCATCATCAATTATCTCAGCCGTAAGTATATTGTCTTCATTATAGACAAAAAAGTTCCTAACAAGAATTTTCTCATGATCACAAGTAAACTTTGCCGTAAGAAGATCTGTATCTTCCTTATAGATATATCTATAAGTTAGCCCATCTTCTGCGGCTTCCCAAATAAGTAAATTTGATTTAGGACAATATTTATAGCGTTTAACACTTCGTTCAGCGTTAGAAAGAGTGCCATCAGCATTTAAAGAAAATGAAGAAGTTGCATTTCCTGTAAGATTACCCCAAAGAGTTTCTTCTGCAACATTACCTTTATCATCATAGATAAAGGTTTTAGCAAAAAGAGGCTGATGATGTTCAGTTAAAAGAACCTTAGAAGAAAGACGCCCCTTATTCCAAATAAATCTTAAAAGAGAAGAAAGACTATCTTTCTCATTAAAATATTCAATCGATGTAAGTTGCCCATTTTCATGATGATAGCGAGTAAGAAGACCATGCACATCCCGAACTTCTGTATTTCCAGGTTGATAAGTAAATTTAGCTATTACGCATTTCTCTCCATTTTCACCTACTTGAGCTTCTAAAAGTTTTACTTTATCAGTAGAGAAATCCTTCTTATAAGGCTTTTCAGCCCATAGACTTTCCGCTTTTTTGTCTGGCGGAAGAAAATAAGAAACAACAAATTGCTCTTTTGCTCCAAAAGTAAAGCATGAAACGCGAGCTCCTATCCCCTTCCTTCCCGGAGAATAACTCAGTTCTTCGTAAGGCCTACAATTACTCTCTACCCTAGAAATATAATCCCTTTCATGAAATTCCATAGCATGATAATCCAAAACTTTTCCGTCAGATGTATTAGCTCGAAAATGAAAAGGTGTTTTTGTATGAAAAATCTCAAAATCCACAGAAGAATATGTTTTAGTTCCTATAGGATTTGTTGCAGCAATACGCGTTATTCGTTTTTTATCATTATAGGAATAAACGAATTGATGCTTGCTAGGCAAAACCTCTTTTTGAAGATGATAAAACAACTTCTCATGACAACGTCTATGATCATGCAGTCTTGGACCGCTATATTCACGCACTCCTCCATTAGGAAGATAAAGAACGGCCTCTCCGGCTTTAAGATTTAGACAAAGAAGGTTATTTTGTGTATTTAATCTAGCACTAATTACCCCTGCGCTCTGAGGAAGATCTTGGGGAGGTTTTAAGAAAATAACATGATCTCCTTCTCTATGGCTAAAAGTATAAGGAATAAGACTACCGCTCGGCTCTGCCAAATATGCCTTGAAACGGTGTCTTGACAAATTCGGTTCTATGAGAAGGTTGGCATGTGGCAAAAAATTCCATCCACCTTGAATAAGAAAGCCGCCTCTCAATCCTTTCAGGTAAAGATCCGTACACTGATTGGATTTTTCTGAAGCCCCCGCACTTGTATACGTACGGACAAGGGGTATTGGCGTAGCCCCTTGAACAACGACATCTTGTAAATATAAGCTAAGATTACCAGTAATTACATTGACATGATGAAAAAGCGCAGGATCTTCATCTTCTTGAAAAAGTTGATCCCACTCAGCATGTAAAAACACAGGAAGTAAAAAAAAGAAAAAAAATCGATGCAACATATTTTCCCACCTTACAAAAAAAATGCAAGTTAAGAAAACACCAATTTATTATCAACAAAAAACCAAGACAACCTCAAGCTTATCAAAGCATTTTGACCTAATGCCTTACCATGCGAAAAACAAGAGGCATGCTTGCAGAATACACCCAAAACGAGGTATAGTTTTGTAAATTCTAAGGAAACGCATATTGCCACTAATAGATTAATAGCAAACAATTTCTTTATTATTTTTTCATATATTCTTTAAATCTCGTATTTTTTACAATCTACTTCGGATTAACCACGGAAATTTTTATGAAAAAACAATTACTTTACAATTTTACAGCAATTACAATCGCAGCAACACTCCTTTCTAGCTGCGCAAGCTATAATAGTTCAACATTAACAAATCTATCCCCACAAATTATACATTCAGATGCTAAGATTGATAAAATAGAAGACTGTATTTCAGTTACAGCTAAAACATTTACTAAATCAGATTGCAAGCAATATCTCGATAGAGATGTCATTGCCAAAGGCTATCAACCCGTTCAACTATACATTCAAAACAATTCAAACAACAACTATTCCTTTTTAGTAAATAGAGTTGGATTAAGTTGCGCTAGAGCAGATGAAGTAGCTAAAAAAGTTCACACATCTACCGTCGGCAGAGTTGTTGGATACAGCGCCGCAGCATTTTTGACCTGCGGGCTTTTTATAATTCCGGCTATCGTTGATGGGATTAAATCTTCCGAAGCAAATGAAGCTTTAGACAATGACTTCTTATCAAAAACAGCAAGAGATCAGTTGATTGCCCCGCATTCACATTTCAATAAGTTAATTTTCGTGCCTGTTACTGAATACCAAAACGACTTTAATATTACCTTGATAAATTGCGAATCAAATGAACCAGAAACGTTTAACTTAGTTGCCAATTAGGTGCTTCTTAAATTATTGAATTCAAAAACCTAATTATCAAATGCGATATCCAAAGAGGAGACGTGTCCCATATATGTTTTGAAGCTCGGAAAAAGCAAGCTTGAGGAAATAAGGTTCAAGCTGGATATCCCATCTTTTGGAAGATCCTAAACGCCAAATAAAAGGAACCCCAATTTCACATCCCCAGGTGTTATCAAATTCAGCGTATTCCCTGAGTAAATACTCAATTTTTCGTTCTGCATCATCTATGCGGAATATTTTCCAATTCAATCCAAGATTGAAAAAATGATTTAATTCAACTACAGAGCGCATTCCAGCTGCATAGTAAACCATGCTTTCATGAAAATGGAAGCATGGTCCATTATTCCCTAAAGCATATCCCCCAACTCCTAAAAATGGGGTTAATATTAGATTTTCGCGGGCAAAAGCATAACCTAAACGGATTTCAAAATTTCCAAATCCCGCATTGCTTGAATTCTGACAATAATATTCAGCAGATTCCCCATCAAAACCTTTATTACTACCAGCTGATAAAAGATCCACTCCCACATAAAAAGCTTTAGGTTTAAGGTATTCATATCCGGCTCTTATTCCTAGAAACCCTTTTTTACCATTTATTTTGCAATTTTTAATATGAATACTAAGATCACACCAAAATGCTTCAGGTCCCAAATAAATATGATGAGGATGATTTTTCAAAAGACAATATGTAGATTTTTCAGAAAGACAATCATCTGCGTAAACAAAAGAAAATGAAATACAGATACAAATAGTTTTATAAAATAAATTTTTCACAAATGCTCTTTTTACTTTTCAAAGGAAACCAAAAAGATTAACATGATTGCCTTAAAAAAACTACGGAACAAAAGTTCTTTTCCAATGGAAAATCCAAGTGAAGTAAACTACCAATCGTCATCTCTAGAGAAGATTGCTTTATTCCGCTCCCTTTTCCGAGGAAGAGAAGACTTGTATCCTCGCAGATTTGAAAGTCGAAAGACGGGAAAATCAGGATACCTACCTGTGTGCGGCAACGAGTGGGTGCGAGGAATTTGCGAAAAACCAAAAATCAAATGCTCCGAATGCAGGTATCGCCGCTTTTTACCGATAATCGATGATGTAATAAGGTGGCACCTTTCCGGCCAAGATGATTTCGGGAAAGACTTTGTCATGGGCATTTATCCAATGCTTTTAGACGAAACATGCTTCTTTATAGCAGCAGATTTTGACAAATCTAGCTGGGAAAAGGATGCTCTAGCCTTTCTAAAAACCTGTCATCAATTAAATTTACCTGCAGCATTAGAGCGTTCTCGTTCAGGCAAAGGAGCTCATGTTTGGCTATTTTTTACTGAAGCCGTTCCAGCAATACTTGCACGAAAACTAGGGTGCCATATTCTCACTGAAACAATGGAACATAGACCTGATATTGGAATGGATTCATACGATAGATTTTTCCCAAATCAAGATACTCTGCCCAAGGGCGGTTTTGGAAATCTCATTGCTCTTCCTCTACAGAAAAAAGCTCGAGATCTTGGAAATAGTCTATTTCTGAATGATGACTTGGTTCCCCATGAAGATCAATGGGCTTTTCTATCAAGACTGCCCAAGATCACCCGTCAAGAAATTGAGACAATTGTCCGGAGCGCTGAAGGAAAAGGACTCATTATTGGAGCCCATCTTACTGCAACCGAAGAAGATGACATTGCTCCTTGGAATAGGCGCTTAACCCAGAACAAAATACCCTCTCTTTCTATAGACTTACCTGAAAGTTTGGAAATCATTGTTGGAAATGAAATTTATATTCCCAAAAATGGATTATCTCCTTGGCTTAAAAATCGCTTAATCCGCCTCGCAGTATTTCCAAATCCTGAGTTTTATAAAGCTCAGGCAATGAGACTTCCAACCCATGAAAAACCAAGAATGATTACATGTGCTGATGACTACATCAATCACATAAGCTTACCTCGAGGCTGTTTTGAAGATATTTGCCAACTTTTTAAAGATCTAAGAATTAAGATAACTATTCAAAATGAGTTACAAGATGGAGCGCCGCTTACAGCCAATTTTTTAGGGGAACTGCGAGGGGAACAAAAGACCGCAGCAGCAGCCATGCTTAAAACAGATTTCGGAGTATTGTCAGCCACAACTGCCTTTGGAAAAACTGTGATTGGTGCATGGCTCATCTCAAAAAGAAAAGTAAATACCCTGATTCTAGTACACAGAAAGCAACTGCAAGAGCAATGGATAGAAAGACTTTCAACATTTCTTGAATTACCAAAAGGCTCAATAGGCCGCATTGGCGGCGGGCGAAAAAAGCCTACAGGCCTCATCGACGTAGCAGTTATTCAAAGCCTTGTTCGTAAAGGAATCGTAGATGATGTTGTTTCCCAATACGGTCATTTAATTGTAGATGAATGCCATCACTTACCGGCATTCAGCTTTGAACAAGTCGCCAAGCAAGCCAAAGCCAAATACATTACAGGGCTTACTGCCACTGTAGCACGAAAAGATGGACACCATCCAATTATCCTTATGAGGTGCGGTCCTGTACGGTATCGCGTAGATGCTAAATCCCAAGCAGAGCTGCGCCCATTTGAGCACACTGTTTTTGTTCGACCAACTGCATTTTGTCCCTCCAAGCCCGCAAATGAGAATATTCGCCTTCAGTTTAATGATTTGTATGATGAGCTAATTCAAGATGAAGAACGTAATCAATTGATTTGCAATGAAGTTATTTACGCAGTCCAAAGCGGCAGATCTCCTATAGTTCTAACCGAAAGAAAGGAACATCTAGATCGCCTATTTGAAAAACTCTCTCCACATATCCATCATCTGATTGTGCTTCGCGGAGGAATGAGCTCAAGAGAACTTGCTAAAGTAACTAATCAAATAGCTACTATTCCTGCAAATGAAGCAAGAGTTCTTCTTGCAATGGGGAAATACGTCGGAGAAGGGTTTGATGATGCACGCTTAGACACGTTATTTCTTACCATGCCCATCTCATGGAAAGGGACCATTGCACAATACGTTGGCAGACTACATCGTCTATATGTACATAAAAAAGAAGCACAAGTGTATGACTACGCTGACCTTGGGGTGCCGATGTTAGAGCGAATGTTTAATCGACGCTGCCAAGGTTATGAAGCAGTAGGCTACAGAATTCTCCTTCCCGCAAGCGCTATCCCCGGATGGCCAGCTCAAATTCCGCTCCCTGTTGATCCAGCTTGGAAAGCCGACTATGCAGGCAGCGTAAAACGCCTCATTCGTGATGGAGTGGATATGCCTCTTGCGCATCTATTTGTTCAAGTCTCTTCAATTATCCCCCCAAATGCAGAAGGAGTAAATAGAGCAAGGAGCGCAACCGAAAGCTTTTTATTCCGTCGTCTTGAAACATTGCCTGAGACAGTTGGGAAATTCCAACTGAATGCAGAGCTAAACATCGCATTCGATGGCTGGGGCCGAATGGAGGTTGACTTGCTATGTACAGATGCACAGATTGCAATTGAACTTGATGGGGCACAACATCTTGGATCTGCAGAAGCTTATCGTCGAGACCGCCGCAAAGATGCCTTATTACAAGAAAATGGGTATACAGTTTTGCGCTTTCTAGGTGAAGATGTCGGCAAACGCCTTGACGAGGTTCTGGATTCTATTCTCCGGGCTTTGGCTCGCAAGGGCCTTGTTGCATAAACCTTCTTAAAGAGGATTTATGCAACATTATAAAACACAAACTAACAGAAACTTAGCTTAAGACGCATAATTTCTTAAGTTTAGTTGCCATAGACTCCTCTTGTCACTCATAACCTATGATCCTTTCTATGAGTTTGTAGACAGTCGTGCTCCATATCTGCGGCAAATCGTTGGCTCGATTAGCATCGCGTTGCTTTGCTCTTGAAATTGCTTTGGCAATGAGTTCCAACGTGATTTTCTTGTCGATATCTTTTTTGTAATTGGGCAAGTGCCGTTTTAGGCGAGTCAAGCATTCTTGAAAGTTTGTAATTCCTTTTCCATCTTCAAAATGGAGCAAAAGCCAATATTCAAAGTTGGGGTTACTAAGAGCAAAGCCGTGGTTTTCGCTTTTCTTTGCCCACTGTAAGAGCTCCCTAAGCTGATCCTCTGTCCAATCATCCTTGTCTACAACAATCCATGCCTCATCCGTCTTTCTTAAAGACTCCTTCCGCAAATAACCCTGCATCTTCTTAAGCACCTGAATCGGCGAGCTTTCCGTTGATGGCCTCTTAAGGCATTTTACTAAGACAATCGATTGCGGTTGGTTAAAAATGGCAAAATATTGGGGCTCAGTTTTGGAACCCTCCACTGAGACCACAAATAGCTTTTTGTATCGACGCTCTCCTAAAGGTCTTTGAAAAGTGCGCGGCTTTTTTGGCATTAGTCCCTTCCGACAATTGGAGATTGTAGAAGAATGCGGGGAATACCCCCTAAACGTCCTTGCAGATAGCTTTTTCGAATGTCTTTGTCATAGCGCACATCTTTATACTCGCTGAAAGACAACAAACTGGAAACCCCTTCCCCATTTCGTTCTGCGATCCACATCTCATCCCGTCTGAGCAGGTCCTGATCCATCAATAACACATTGTGAGTGGTAAATAGTAACTGAGAGCGACTATTATGAGAACATTTTGCCAAATAGCCTTCTAGAAGACTCCTGATCAGCAATGTATGTAAACTCCTATCTACTTCATCAATTACATAGACTTTTTTGGATTGAGCTGCAGATAACTCTAAAAAAGCGGGAAGAAGATCAATAACACGTTGAGAACCATCTGATTCTTGCCTCATATCGAACTTGGTTTCTGAGCCATCAGAATTTAAATGATAGGTGATTAGCTTTTTTGAGATTAGTTCGCCATTCTTTCGAGTTACCACAAAACGCTCATTCATAGGTTCAGCTAATAATCTGACAGTCGTATCCTCTGCCAATTCTTCTCTCAACTTCATCTTTATTGGTTCAGGCAAGGGTAGATTTTCAAAGGGAATCTCTTCACCGCCCAGGTGAGATATTCCAGTGTCTAATTGGGACAACATCTTATTCATGGTCGTATACAAGGGATGGGCTTCATCCAAAAATTGCTCAAAAAGTTCAAATCTTGAATCAGGTGCGATGAGCTCCAAAGTATCTTTAAACCAGTCGTACACTGGCTTGAAGGCATCTATTTTTTGAGACACTGAATTAGTGAGAAAGAGCTGATTATCGCGAGTACCTTTGAAAGCAAACTGGAGCGATTGGTCACGCTTTAAAGATGAATCAAAATTAGGTTCCCCTGACAATCGATGGTAGAGTGTTTTTTCACTATTACCAGAAATATGAACCAACTTTTCTTCTAAAATTGTTTTGCGGTTAACAGAGAAACTAAACGCATAAACTGTCTCCTCGATTAGCAATTCAAACTCAAAATGCGCTGGTTGTTCGACCTTTTGTGCGTTTCCAAGCCTAAAGCTATCTACAGCAATTAGGCTGTAGGGCTGAGTCCCCTTAACGATTAATCCTTTTGCAAAATGCAGGGCCTTAAAAAGATTGGTTTTCCCGGATGCATTTCCGCCATATACAGCTGCAACAGGAAGAACTCCCAGTTTTAGTTTGCCTATTTTAGGAATGCGCCCTCCGTGTTGACGCTCACGGCTTGCTATCAGCGAGAAAGTGGCTTTGTCTTGGAAGGACATCCAATTTTCAATTGAAAATCGAATCAGCATGAAAAAACTCCTTTATGAGATATTTTCTCTTAATAACCTCATTTTAGATGATTTCTGATCGAAAATCAACAGCTAAAGAGAAAAAACCTCACAAACAGAACATCCAAAGATTTTTAAAATGTCTATATACATTTATGCAACATGCTCATATTTAAGGATTTAGATTGTATAACCTATTCCTCTCTTTCGGCGGGCGCCCGTTGTTTTCTTTTTCCTATTCTTGAAATTTCACCAAGAATCAAAAAGAATTTATAGTTTATCCAGCTCCTCTTCATAATTAAAAGCGTCTAGAATTTTTCTAGCCATTTCCATAATCTTTTTCCACTTAGGAGTTCCTATAAATTCTTTTGGAAGAAGCTCTTCTCCTTCTTCTTTAGAAAAAGATCTAAGATCCTCTCGAAATTCCATTAAAAGATGATATTGGCTATCTGTAATCCCAAAATTTTCATAATCGTCTAAAACAGGATCACCTATATCAAAAAATTGGCAAACAGTCTCATCAAAGTCATCACATTCCAATCCCTCACCACGAATCCATACTCTTTCTTGATATTTTGGATCAGAAATTCGAATAATTTTTTTTAAAAACTCTTCCATTATTTGTCTTTTTACTTCTTCTGTAAGGTTCATAACTTCATTGCCTATAAATAAAATATTTAATTGGAATATGCGCTTCCGGAGAGTCAGAGTTTACTCTATTTCCGAATTTATCAAACATTTTACCATGTTCCGTATGGATTACATAAGGTTCTCTTTGGCAAGGAAATGGACTATGAGGTTTTCCCGGCATAACTCTTATAGATATATGAAGGTTTTCTGGATCTACATATTTCATCCCACAGCCTCTATCTGAAAGCTTGATTCGAAAATTTTCCGGAATTCCTTTGGGTCTAGGAAATGTTCTCATTCCAGCTTGATGAATTAATTCTCTTGCTTGCATTTCCGATAGATATTTTCCTAAATAAGGATTTAAAAAAGTCTCAGCTTTTTTAATTGTTTCAAAAGATTCATGCGAAATTCCTCTGCAAAGAACATCTTTAAATGTCATTGTAACGATCTTTTCCGAAACTTCAGTTTTTTTTAAATGAACAATCTTATGATTAGTAACCCTTAGGTCTTCAGTAACAACTTCTCTAATTTTTGAAATATTAATTACCTTGGAAGGGTCCCCTAGAGGAGGGCGTCTGCTAATTATCCTATTTCTTGCATCTTTTGCTTCAGAGGCGTAACCCCCAAAACGATCGGTTAAAAAGGCTTGATTATTTTTTTCATAACCTATGTCAGTTATCCTGCAATTTTCTATTGGCATTTTTCAGCTCCTTCATGGAGCAGAAGAAGATTTTCAACTCTGCTTCCAATGACTTTTATTTCATCCGGTAAATAAAGTTTACAACATAAACATTTTTATTTTCGAAATCAATACAGAAAAACCTCAAGAAATTCACCAATATCTCTATGTAAGGCTCTCGAAACCATGATCTCATAAAAAACCTCTGAATGCCAAAGACATTTAATAACAAAAACTGCTACATTATCTCTTATTTTCAACCTAAATCTTTATGACAACTCTTAAAACAAACCGACTAATTTTACGTCCCTGGAAAGAAACAGATTTAGAACCATTCGCCAAGCTGAATGCCGATCCTAGAGTTATGGAATACTTTCCCTCTATCCTTAACCCCAAAGAAAGCAAAGATCTTGCAGAGCATATTTCTTCTGAATTAGAAGAACAAGGATGGGGATTATGGGCAGTATCAGTGCCCGATATTGCAGATTTCATCGGATTTATAGGGCTAGCTAAGCCATCTTTCGAAGCTCATTTTACCCCTGCAGTGGAAATTGGCTGGCGACTTGCTTCTGATCAATGGGGAAAAGGGTATGCAACGGAAGGCGCCAAGGCCGCCTTGGCCTATGGGTTTGAAGCATTGAATCTTCAGGAAATTGTTTCCTTTACAGCTACCCAAAACATGCGCTCAAGACGCATTATGGAAAAAATAGGAATGTCTTACAATCCAAAAGATGATTTTGACCATCCTAAACTGCCAGAAGATCATCCCCTAAAAAGACATGTGCTTTATCGAATGACCGAGCAAGAATGGCGTCAAAGTACACATCAAAATATGTAGGGCTACAGAAGTCATGGTCCCATAAAGAAGCATCCGCATGAGGGTCCAAGAGAATTATATGAATGTTTTCTGGATCTATAATATCTTATAAAGCTTCCTTATTTTGAGATGTAGGGCTATTACATACTTCTGCATTTTTTCTAGGATAAAGACTTCTTATTGCATCATCATCTGCTATATAATCTGGTATACACAAAAATTCCACATTCTTAGGTAATGTTGTTGTTAAAAGAGACCAATTCCATTTCTCGTTAGAATACTCAAAATTTAAAAGCTCTTCATGGCTTTCTTTTATATTTTCCTCATGAAAACTTTCGGGTTTTTCTGTTAAAGGATTAAACGTCCGATAGACCAAATGACCGCCTATGTATGAAGCACTAGAAATTATATCTTTTTCAGTAATACGCGAGCCTTTTTCATCAATAAAAGTAATTCCCAAAACAATATTCCTAAAGTCGAACCCTGAAGGAAAACAAAACAAGAGCTCTGAATGCTTATCTATTTGCTCTCGAAAAATCTTATAAGCAACAGCAATAAAAACTCTCGCTTGTTCTAAACAAATCTTTCTAGGCGTTACCAATTGACATCCCAATAAATCGACTTGGTCAAATACTGGCCCTCTCATGTTACAAACCCAAATTCCATGCTCCGCTGCCATCTCGTTTCCATAATCTTGATAAAGAGCATTTACAGCATCACGAAGCAATTCAGCTTTTCGCATTGATATTGTATCTTGGATATCGGAGTGATGATAACAACCTGATAAGAAAAATGAAAAAAGCAAAAACAACGAGTGAAGCAAGCGACATTTTTTTAATTTAAATTTAGAATCCACCAATACCCTATTAATTTATCATTAATTACACCAACGCATAATAAAATCACAGAAAACACTAAAACAGAAAACTTAATTAATAAAACTTATCTAGTATTTCCAATATAAACATATTTATTTTCGAAATCGATATAGACAAGATGGTCTTTAAGAAAAGAGATTCCAAGAAACCCATCAATATCGCTTAACTCAGAACAAATATCATAAAGGTAAAAATTCATCTTTCCAAGATTCTCATTTTGAAGCACAAATCTAGAACTTGTAAATAACGGCAGTCCTGGTTTTCCATTTGGGCATTCATAATTCTTAAAAAACGAGGAATTGATAAGATTTAAAGAACAACCGGTATCAATAGCTAAACGCTTGGTTCCTATATCCGTTTCTACCTGAATGGTAATGCCTATCTTGCCTATCTCAAAAGGAACTTTCAAGAAATCATCCAGGTTATACCCTTTTAATTTAAGCTTATTTTTATCATTGCTTGCCAATAAAACCGAATTACGAAAATCAAAAAACCAATTCCTTTCTTTTAACAAAGGTCTTCCTATAGACCCATGTTCTATTAAAGGACTCTTTTCTTCAGCTGCCCATACAGTAGTATTAGCAAGCCATTCATCATCCTCTTGCTGTATAACAACACTCTTTAAAACAAGTCTCCCAAGCAAAGCTTTTGAAACACTATAGGCTGGGGATTGATATTTATTTCCTTGTACATCTTTCCACTCCCCCATTCCAGAGCATTTCTTATTATCAATCCCATCTAATACATTCTTTTTTAATGAGATAGGAAACTTAGAACCCAAATCAATTTCAAGAAGATAAGACTTCCCTTCAATCTCCATCTTTGTAAGAGGAGTATTCCCATCACTCCACTGGATAGGTATTTCAAAATGATAAGTACGAGGATAAAAATACCAAGCTAAGCAACCTATAAACAGGATGAGTAAGCATATACTAATATTTTTTCTTTTAGCCAGGATTCTTTGCATATTTAAAACTTCCCTTTCACTCTAACTCCAACAGAACTCTGAGTTTCCCCAAATCTGTCTTTTTCTATATGAGCCTCAAACGCAGCTGAGAAATTATCATCTTTTGTTTCTTTATAATACCCCATCTCAGCATGAGCTTTTGATTGCCCATCGCTATTTTTTGAAGCAGAGACATCATAATATCCACCCTCATCCTTACAAAGAATACTTGTCCAATCTGATATGGCATTCTTTTTATAAGGGCACTTAACTATAGTTTCAAATCCCAAAAGAGCACCATCATTAAATAAAAAAGGACTAGTTTTAACGCCTTCACATAAAGCTAAATCCTCAGAAAAAAAGAAGGGGATGTTTTTATTTCCGAATTGCAAGAAATCCAGTCCCATTTTTTCAAAAACCCTCTCCGAAGAGAAAGCGCTATTTGGATCAGTAACATAACAGCGGCCTAAACAACGATCTCCCTTTTTTATAGAAAAATCAAAAAAAACAAAAAAAGGATGATTTTCTTCTTCAGGACACAAAGTATATTCAAGATTTTCTATTCGATATTTGCTAGCAATTAAAAGATTGTTCGTATCTGAAGCTAATGCCTTAACTTGATAAAAATGAGCATACGATTTTTTAAGATCTTGGTAAATAGCGGAAGCTTCTTCATCTAGAACTTTAGCTATACAGACTATATCGGGATTAGTTAAAGAAACTTGGTCTAAAACATCTTCATCAATCCTGTTAAGATGCAGAACGTTAAAAGAAGATTCATCTTCAACATAAGTCTTATCAACAACGAGCCCTTCTGCATAATCAATAAATGCTGGAGTGGAAGAGGTAAGAGTTGTAACAAAAAATATTGGTAAAGAAAGTACAAAAAAAGCACGGATACAAAGTTTCATAAAAATCTCCCGGTGGTATTTTTTTTACAAAGTACCAATCCCCCCAAAAAAAACACAACAAAAAATTAATAATTCTTTAACTTTTCATCAAACAAACATCAAGATACCAGGATACACGATCCTGATTTAACCATTACAACTCTCAATATATTGTACCAGCCTCTTCTCTATAACCTCCTGATATGTAGGACTACAGAAATCATGATCCCATAAAGAAGCCTCTGAATGTCGTTCTAGAAGGATTAATTGGTCTGCGTACAAATCCATTCCCTCTATATCAAACAAAGAGACAAAGTCGTCCATACTGGCATAATTCCAAGACTCACAGCATAACTCCCTAGGAATAATCGCAGCAGGCGCTATAGCAAGGACTATAATCCGATTTCTTGTAGACTCTCTAACCGCAAGAAGAGCATTTTTAACATGAAGAGCTCCCTGACTATGGCAAATCTGAAGAAACTTCTCTTCAGGTTCATGCATAGCAACAAAATCTTCCCACTGGTCTTGAAGAATCTGAATAGGAGGCGTTTCAATACCATAATAACCAAGAGCGCATTCTGCAACATCAACCAAGATAGAATGCGTGGCATTGTAAACATGAGATATTTTTACACCACCCCCGTATTCACTTAATCGCAAAGCATAGGATTGAGCCTCCTCGAAGCTGTTGTTTATTCCATTAATAAATCCAATACCTCCCCTTGGAAGCTCTATATGCCCCACCTCATAAACAAAGGACTCCCCTTTTAAAAACCGCTTAATTTTCTTAGTTACCTTTGAAATATTGAATGCACGAGACTGATTCATAAGACTACCCGAGCCTCGCGAGTCATTATCACCAAGAGAAACCTCGACAAATGCGAAGCTTTCATCAGACGCAAAACGAGAAGGCAAATGCAAAGTATCTTGATTACAAAATATGGATGAGCTTAAGAAAAATAGAGTTACAAAAATACAAATGTTGGTAAATCTCTTTCCCATTTACACCCCTCAAAACCAAGACCATTAAAGACTTGCGCAGAAAAATTTGCAAGGATTTTGGAAAATCCAATATAAATATCTCTAAAAAAATTAAAATCAGCATCTATTTTTAATCTCGCATGATTATTTTTCTTTAAGCTAAGCTAAAAGCAGATACTGCTGAGCGTTTATGCATATATTATTTTGCCTTTTCGTATTGAGTTTAAGACTACTCCCTCTACAAGCATCTGAAACAAGCTCTAATTTTGCACATGAGTTTGTGTCTAATCTTCCCTTAGAAGAACGGTTTCAATTAGATTATTTCTTTCGCTCCATTATTCAACAAGATAGTGCCGGATATGTTATTTTAGGAGGAAAACCTTCCTCAGTTTATACCTTTTTAAAACCTCAATCAACTCAACTCTACGAAATAAGAACAAACCCTATACGAAAGTTCAAGCTTTTCTTAAGTGCTTTCCATTTCAGTAATTCATGGTTTGGGCAAGGGTTTAAAACATGGGAAAAATACAAAAACTTGTTTTGCGGAGATAATATCTTATTCGAATCTCAAGAAGCAAACGAAGAGCTTCATTACATTAATTTATTTATCATTAATAAAAGCGTTCTTATTAAAACCATTAAAATCCACCCAGATAAAATTAAAGTCTCTAACTCCATTTCAAATCAGGAGAAAAATTTATTTAATAAGATTGTCCAGCAAAAATTCCACGAAAAGCAAGACGTTCTTGGAATCTGTTTAGGTTACGGAAGAAAAAATGCAGAATTATTTCAAAAATTCGCAACTTTATATGAGCGGCTTGGAACTAAAAGATTTTCCCCCATTCTAATATCACCCGTTCAGAGAAAAAACATGGAAAGAGAACTTGCATCTATTCAAAAAAAACTAAAATACTCAAGTTCGGAAGAAGAATCATCTATGCCATTTCAATTTGTTCATGACGTAGGCTTTAGAGCAAATTTGGAAGACAAAGGAACCTTGGCTCTTATTAAGAAATATAAAGAATTAAAAAAGATACTAACCCAAAAGTACGCTCACAATTCCTTCCTAGAAAAAACTTTGGAATTAATAATGCTAGCAGACAAACAAAGAAAATATCCTGACAAAACAGTTTGGCCTTGTTGCATAAATCCTCCCCAAGAGGATTTATGCAACAAGGTCCTTCCCTTTTACCCTAACTCCAAATAAATACTTTCCGTTAATGTATTTTAGTTTCTTTTAGTGATTGAAGATCTATAAAGATGAGTTTTTTTGAATAATCGATAAATAATGAATACTCGCGAAGAAAGTCCATTCCTAGATAACCATCATGCTCAAAACGAGAGTTAACAGCTAAGGGAAGGATAGAACGGGGGCCAAAATCATGGTCCATTAAGCAAAAGCGAGAGGTTGAGCGCGCATGCGGAGTTCTAATTACTGTGCAGGTAGCGCCTGTATCGAGCAAGAGCTGGAAATGACCTGAGTCTGTTTCAACAGAAAGCAAAATACCATCGTGATGAAGAATGAACGGAATAGCTAAAAGGTCTCTTGATAAAAAACCAGCCTCTTGAAGATGAAGATAATCATTGGCCGCATAGAGAGAAGAGTTCCGAAAATCCAAAAACAAGTTGTATTTTTCAAGAATGAGCCTTCCTATTGATCCCATATGTTCTTCTGGAATAGCATTAAAAGTGACATTTTTATGGAAGTCTTCTCTATCTTGAACTACAAGTGGATCAACAAAAAAAAGAGGCCCCATTTTGATTTCGGGAAGAGTAAATGCCGTTGATTGATATTTATTTCCCATAAAATCACTCCATTCCGCGTTACCATAACGAGTTTTCTTAATACCCTCTAAAATTTTTTCATTTAAAGAAAAAAGAAACCTACTACCAAAATCAATCTCTAAAGAATGAGTCTTATCTTCGATTTGGATATTTGTGATGGGAATACCACAATTACCAAAAGTAATAGGAAATCGCATGTAATTAGGAGAGGGCTCAACATAAGCGATTTTATTCAAATAATCGAGATAAATTGCGTGATTTTTAAGAAAATCCATACCAATAAATCCATCAATTCCAGAAAAAGCATCGGGAAGATCTAAAGACTCAAAAACAACTCTTCCAAACTCTTTTTTTCCAATACAAAAACTTGAAGAAGTAAAGTCTTTAGAAGGAATAAGAGATGACTTTAAAGCGGTTGCTGTAGAAGTTGTATTAAGAGAAAGATTTAGAATTCCTAAATCGGTATGTACTTGAAAGATAATACCTAAAGGACTTACTTTAAAAGGAATTTTTACCCAGCTTTCGTCAGCAAGATTCTTGCGTTTTATTCTTGAAAACGAATTACAAGCAATAATGCGGGAATGAGAAAAATCTAATAAAAGATTAAACTCTCCTCCTAGGTATTTCCCTAATATATTTGCTCCTTTTTCTTTAGTTTGGATAGCAATCATATCATTTAAAATTAAATCCCCGATTTTAATCTCTGGTATCATGTAAGAAGGCGCTTCGTAAGATTGGCCACTTAAATCGCACCACTTAGCTGTTTCATGTGGTTGCTTCTGAATAGAATTTAGAGTTTCCTCATTAAGAAATAATGGGAATCTGGAGCCAATTCTAACCTCTATGGGATAAGTAAGGGTGCCAAACTTGGCATCAATTAAAGGATGATCAAATTGATTGTATGTAATAGAAAAAGGGATGAAATAGGCTTTGGAGGAGAAATACCAAAGAGTCCCCCCAGTTATAATCAAAATGCTAATACAAAAAAGCCAGAATATTTTTTGCTTTATAAATTCCATGAAAATCGCCCTTCAATTTTACACTCTCCTTTGATGTTTCCTTCATTATCTTTATTTATATTTCCTTCGATTTTTCCTTCGATTTTAATATTTTCATCGATTTCTGTAAAAATGGTAATGTCACTTCTGGCGTATTCATTGCCCTTAGTGTCTTTTGAGCCTCCAAATCCAATACTAGCTTCACCACTTCCTCTACTAAAAACATAATGAGAGATATCGTTTTCCCAATCATTAGAAATAAGAGGTAAAGAAGGTGATTGCGAGGCGATTTGATTGTCCCATCGTTGTTCCCCTCCTAATAAAATTGAATTTAACCACACAAAAGCCGAGGCTTGAATATTTGAATAACCTAAATTATGCCCATAACCTTCTAGTGGAAGATAAGTAAGAGCGTTATTTTCTTTTAAAATTTCAGCCGCAAGATCAGCACTAGCAACGGGAATTTGATCATCTTGTTTCCCATGAACAAGATAAATAGGAAGAGAAAGCTGAGATAAAGAAATAGAAGCCGCATCTGCTGCAAGCAAAGCTGCCCACCATTTATAAGTATTGCCTAAAAACAGTTCAGTAGCACTTGGATTAAGCACCATAATATCCAATTGTCCATCCAAAAAAATCATATATTGATCAATCTCATTTTCTGATGCCCCATGCTCTTCAAGACGATGACGAATCGTCCATTTTACTTCTTCTCTAGGTTTCATGCCACCCCCAGTGGCAAATAATAAAACAGCAGCCGTTTTCGATACTTGACTTGCTAAATTTGCGGCTAATAAACCTCCCTCTGATTCACCCCAAAAAATGGCTTTCCCTTCCCAAGAAGAAGCTATCAAGTGTAAATTTTCTAAGCAAAAAATATAATCTTCTTGTCGTTTTTGAAGGCAATTATTCTGATTATATTCAAATAAGTTAATCCCATCTCTTGAAATTCCTTGTTTTTCAAGAACTACGAGTCCTACACCACAAGAACTAGCTTGATCGGATAAATCAAGATACCACCTAAAAGAACTCTCGCAAGACGAGCCTTGAATGGCAAAAATAATGGGAGAATAAGGCGTGCTAGGGGGAAGAAAATAGCCTTGTAAAACACTACCATCTTCGCGTGACAAGAAAAAAGGATCGCCTTTATCAGCATACATCCTTTTAAATCCAAAGATACAGAAAAAAATCAAACACAGTTTAGCTATGCCTTTCATTATATGCTCCTAGGTATATACTTTATGAATAAACACTTAGCACCAAAAAATTATTGGAATCTTTTTTCACAACCTAGCATTAAGGAACAAAAAATCACAACAAAAAATTAAGTGTTCTTTAAATTTTCTTAAAATGAAACACCGGTCAAATAAATAACCGTGTATACTTTTTAGCAGGTCTATCCAAATCATTTAAGATTTACAGCTATTGATGTATTGCATCACACATTTCTCTATAACTTCCTGATATGTAGGACTACAGAAATCATGATCCCATAAAGAGGCATCCGCATGTCGATCTAGAAGAATTAACTGATCTGCATACAAATCCATCCCCTCTATATCAAACAAAGAAACAAAGTCATCCATACTGGCATAATTCCAAGACTCACAGCATAACTCCCTAGGAATAATCGCAGCAGGCGCTATAGCAAGGACTTTAATCCTTTTTCTTATAGATTCTGTAACCGCAAGAAGAGCATTTTTAACATGAAGAGCTCCCTGACTATGGCAAATCTGAAGAAACTTCTCCTCAGGTTCATGCATAGCAACAAAATCTTCCCACTGGTCTTGAAGAATCTGGATAGGAGGCGTTTCAATACCATAATATCCCAAGGCGCATTCTGCAACATCAACCAAGATAGAATGCGTAGCATTGTAAACATGAGATATTTTTACACCTCCCCCGTATTCACTTAATCGCAAAGCATAGGATTGAGCCTCCTCAAAGTCATTGTTTATTCCATTAATAAACCCAATACCTCCCCTTGGAAGTTCTATATGCCCCACCTCATAAACAAAGGACTCCCCTTTTAAAAACCGCTTAATTTTCTTAGCTACTTTTGAAATATTGAATGCACGAGACTGATTCATAAGACTACGCGAGCCTCGTGAGTCATTATCACCAAGAGAAACCTCGGCAAATGCGAAGCTTTCATCAGACGCAAAACGAGAAGACAAATGCAAAGTGTCTTGATTACAAAATATGGATGAGCTTAAGAAAAATAGAGTCGCAAAAATCCAATTACCAACAAGACCCTTTCTCATTCTCACCTCTCAAAACCCAGGTCATTAAAGACTTGCGTAAAGAAAATTGCAAGGATTTTAACGCTAATCAGTTTTTCTTCCGTTAACGGGGTGTTTTTCTTTCATGAAAATATAAGAAAGAAGGGAAAGAAGAGCAAAGAATAAGATAATCCAGCTAAAAGCTCCTTCATATTTTGTAAGCCGAGTAAAATAGAGAACAAGAAATGGCGTAAATCCTCCAATGATAGTGTCTGCAACATTAAAACAGACTGCTACACAAGTGTATCGTACACGAGTTGGAAATAGCTCTGGCGTACTATAAGAAAGCAAAGCAGTATTACAAGTGAAGAGCAGAGCAAAAATAGTTATTACGATACCTAAACCACGTAACGAAGAGTGAGTAACAAAATAACTTAGGGGCAATAACAAAAAAACATTGCCTATTGTAGACCATATCAACATTTTTTTATTATTGATTCTATCAGCAAGAAATCCAAAAAAAGGCAGAGATACAATAATTAAAATCAAGAGACTGCATGAAATAATCAAAGAGTCTACATAACTATTCCCTAGCATTTCTTTGAAATATCCAGGAACATTAACCGTAATAAAAAAAACAGCAGAAGAATTAAATACCCAAAATAAAGTCCCTTTGAGAAGAGGTTTTCTATGCTCATACAGAACTTGCAGGATAGGTTCTTTAATGATTGTAGAATGTTTGGACATTTCTTGATAAAGGGGCGTTTCATGTAAGCGAGAGCGAATGAACACACCACAAAGACCAAGCAGTCCCCCAAATAAAAATGAAAGACGCCATCCCCAGGTAATCAAAGATTCTGGAGATAAAAACAATTCTAGAAAAAAACACTCAATTGTGCTAAGCAAAAGCCCAGTTAGGACTCCGAAACAAGCCCAACTGCAAAAATATCGACGTTTATGAAACTCAGAACATTCATATAAATAACAAAAAGCTCCAGGAAGTTCTCCTCCTGCAGGAAATGCTTGTAAAAACCGCACGCAAGTTAGAAATACAGGTGCTAATGCCCCGACTTGTGTACGAGTCGGCAAAAGTCCTGTTGTTATAGTAGGAATGGTCATCATGAGTAAAGACAGGATAAATGCCTTCTTCCTTCCAATACGATCTCCAAGCCTACCAAAGAAAAGGCCCCCTAATGGACGCGCTAAAAGGCCAAAAGCAAAAATCAAAAGAGTACTCATCAAATTAGTGCTTTCAGTTTCCGGGCTGAAAAAAAGCTTTGCAATAACTGGAGACCAATATACGTAAAGATAAATTTCATACCATTCTAGCAAATTTCCAAAGGTAACCGCAAAAACAACATTACGCTGATTTTTTATAGAGAAATCCAAACTCATTAATCCTTTGTTAAAAAGATTCTGCAAAGAAAAAACCAACAACTCAGTCTTTTAGAATAACTTTATCCTAATTTACATAGAAACCATTTATACATTATAAATCAACAAGTATATGTTATAAAATCCAAGAAAACTAGAAAAACAATTTTCAGGTAGAAATCGTCTTCTTAGCTATGAAAACTGTAAATGGTGAGTAAGCTATCTCGTCCTCCCAAGAATGTGATTCATCCAAAAAACCTAAAGGAGAATGAGTTTTTAAAATTTCTAGATTCGCTTTCTTAAAACAATCTAAATAGTCAGATTCTCTCCAGTAGTAATCATAAAATTCTATTTCAAGGTGTTTTAATGCAAGTTTCACTATATCCCCTGCCTGAAGATTTCGATTCTCTTCAAAATCAGCATTAAATGACACCCACTCCCTAGATAGAGAATATAAGTGCTCACTTCCCGTGATGCCTATAAAAACTCCGCCTTCTTTTAGAAAAGAAAGGGATTTCTTCAAATACTGAATAATTTCTTTCTTTGTTGATAACTCTAAAAGCACAAAACTTGAAAAAACAAAATCAAAATCCCCGTTAGGGGTTAAATCATCAACATGATGAAACTTCATATACGGAAAATTAGATCGTGCTTTTTCTAACATATTCCAACTAACGTCTAAACCAATTACATCGAGGTCCAAATTATATAAAAATTCAGCAGAAGCCCCGGTTCCTGATCCAAAATCCAAAGTCCGTCTACCTTTAACAAATTTATTAATAAACTTTGGGATATCCCTGTATGCTAAATATCGATGTGAAGCCTTATGAGTTTGTAAATAACACTCAGCTAATTCTTCTGTTTTTGTCTCATCAGACTTATAAGCAACTATTGTTGATTTCATACTCCCTCTTATTATTTATTTCGAATCATTATAAATACAATTTTTATTTTGTTCAAATCATAAAATAATCAATAAACAAAAAAAATAATCTTATTTTAAATCTTCTCACTTGATTGATTCTTCAGTATTTGATATTATTTATTCAATAAAATACGAAAAAATAAATTATATTGTCCATTGATTTGTTTATGATGTATGCTCCCAGAGCTATTGGAGAGAAAAAACATCTCCAATTTCCACTAATGGATGACATGTATAAGAAAGTTTTAAATTCAAGGCTGGTAGAAAATGGAAAAATCTTTTATTTATCCCGAAAACCTTTCTCCACATAACCAAAAAAAATCAATCATCAGTGATATTATCAATTCGATTTCATCCCTATTACCAGGCAATCTGTGTTCTATAAACGAAAATAGCGAAAAATTATTTTACGAATATTTAAAATTTAGTTCTATAGATCGCTCTGCATTTTCTTATAATTGGCCTTATGTTATCCAAGCAACCCGAAGACAAGGCTTTTACTATCAACATAGACATTCTATTGTTTATTTCTACTTCAGGAAAAATGCAAGTGAACTTCAATCTTACACATTAATTATTATAAACCATCTTGGGAACAACTCGCAAACTATTGCTTGTGAGTTATCTGAAGCAGCTAAAAAATTAAATATAACAACCACTATTAAAAATATTGATCAAAATAAAATTCCATCGTGGAATAACCTGGGATTCAAAGAAACGATAGAACCTTGGAGTGATTATTCATTTCGAGATGATAATACATTTCCGGAGTTTGTTTATGATATTAAGAGACTTATAAATCTCGAATTTAGTCCTAGAACGAAAACACTCATCAATAAAATTCAAAAAGAAAATAAATACGATTTTATTCATTACAATAATTCATTCAAGGACACTGGATTTAAATTATTAGAAAAAAACTCTGAATATCTCGAAAATAAAGGTGTCGACTTTAAAAAAGAAGTTATTTTAGCACATGAATTTGTTTTTGATGAAAATATAAGAAACAAGATAGTATTTGCAATTTTAGAAGACGGTAAATTGGTAGCTATAAGCTTCCTTACACACGTTGAGGACAATCTTTTTTTTAATGCTATTATCAATGAGAATAAATCGAATTTAATGCGATTTTTGCTATGGAAGTCTGTCATACATTATTGCGAAAATTTAGAAGAAGCTAGAAGACCGCTTTATTTAGCATTGCAAGGATCTGAAAACGAAGGGCAAAACAAATGGAAAAACTTTTTTTATCCCATTAGAACTATCCACAGAACACACATAACTAATAAAACTGACAGAATCTAATGTTTTTCATTTCATTAAATATTCGATTCACTCGAACTAAAACAGCACCGTCCTATTTTATTTATTCTGAAATAACTTCAGGATAATTTTTAGTCATCATCAGGGTCTTGCCAGCCGTTGCTGGACCATCTTATTGACATTTTGGCGGTTGGGGCGTAACTGCGGGGTTCCTTTTCATCTTCCGCCTCGTCTTCTTTGTCGCTAAACATGATCTTGCCTACTTTCTTCTTGGGGGTGTTTTCTTCGTCATCTTTTTGATTGCTAGTTCTTTTGCTAGGTGTGTCTTTTTTAGGGGCGTTCTTTTTTTGTGATTTCTCTCGCTCGTATTTATGTTGGGAGGCAAAATCGGTGTTTTCTACTTCAACAACTACGTCGAATCTCCCGGTATCTGTTTGAAAGGTTGTTACTCCATTTGGTAAAGCATCTGGTTCGCTGTTTAAGAGTTGGTTATTAGAAAAGTTTTCATAGGAGCTTGTTGTTTGCAAGGGTTCTTCGTCTATTTCTCTTGTTTGAATTTCGCATGGCTCTTCGGCTTTAAGAAAAAAGCCTGGCAGGGTTAACAAAATAAATAAAAACATGGTTGATCTTCGCATAAAACTCACCGTTTCTTAAATGTTTCTTTTTCGAAAAGCTAGCATTAGCACTCGAAAATCACAACAGAAAAATGCATAAAATACTAGATGAAGATTATTTGATTTTATGTCGTCCTTGCAGGACTCCTTGTTGGGGTTTGCCTTAACCCAGGCCTCCGCTCACCGCTCCAACCTGGGCTATAACATGGCGACTCTTCGAGCCTGAAGAAAAATTTTGTTGGAGCAGATCTTGTCCAATCTTGTCCAGCTTTTTTTCTTTTTGAATATTGGAAAAATTAGATAAAACTTGTCTTTTTATTCTATTTTTTTAGTGCGGGCGTGCTAAAATCACTTGGAAGTGAGTGGATATGAAATTCTTTTGGTATAAAGTAAGATGTTAATGAGAATAGGATGTTTGGTACTTTGCTATATGGTATTTACTATGTTACCCATGTTAGGCGCTGAAATTATAGTTAGGTCATTAAATATTGACGATTGGGAAGAGTTTCGAAATCTGAGGCTCAAAGCTCTTAAAGAAGAACCAAAAGCATATGGGATCTCTGCAGAAGATGAAGCTGGAAAATCTGATGAAGAATGGAAACGTATGTGCTTGGATGCCTTTCATGGGAACGGAAAATGGTTTTTTGTGGCTCAGCATGAAGGTAAGTTAATTGGCATGTTAGGAGCGACGGAACTTTTTGGTCGCTATATGCGGCATCAAGTGGAGATTTATAGCGCATTTGTAGAATCCTCTTTTCGAAGGCAAAGTGTTCTGACAGATCTTTATAATGGCTTAAAGAGAAAACTAGAAGAAGTTCCCCATCTCGAGCAGATGATTGTTTGGGTGACACTTCATGAAAACCAGGTCAGTCGGCATACATTTGAAAAATTTGGATTTAAGTTAGCTGGAACTTTATCCAAGACAGTAAAGTACGACGGCAAATATTATGATTGTTGCTGGCTCGAGGCTCCCTTAAAATAAATTCATCTTGGGTTAGGTTTATGCGTATATACTCCAAGGATACTGAGAAGAAGGTAGCGCACAAAGAAGAAGGCTTTTTATAAACCAAGAAGTTTATTTTTTGCTTGCTCAAGAGTTTTTAATACGTCATCAACAGGAAATTCCCAATACTTTTGTTTTGGATGTGCATAAAATTGAATAATCAATTCACCCATTTCCTGAGAAATTTCCGCCCATTGAACTCCTTCGTAAAGAATCTCCGCTACTGGGCGCTCTCTATCCGGAAGACTTGCTATAGTTATGCGAAATTGTGCCATTATGTACCTACAGTTCTAAAAATCCAATAAACTCACCGTCTACACTATATCGAATTCCTCCAATCTCAGGTGCATAGATATCAACAACCTTTCCAAATCTAGCAAACTCCCCAGGAACGACTTTTTTTTCTGGATGGTTAAGAATAGACTCTAACACTTTTTGTCCATGTTCATTTATCTGAGCAGGATTCCCAATAGGCTTAGGGAAAATACTACTTTCTCTATAACTATGTTTTACTAGGGATCTTCCTGCTTTGGTAAAACCAGCTCTATCTAGGACTTTTCCTGCTTCTACTAGCTGACTAACATCAACAGAAATCCCCTTAAATAATCCAGGAAGAGGAATTATTCCAACAATCAAATCAATTACTGCCTCTTCAGAGGTATATCGACTAGCTTGGCTAGTTGAAAAAATATGATCTATTTCTTCATGGCCTATAGCAACCAATTTTTCATATTTTTCCATTGGAATTATCTCAATCCCATCATTAAGCAAAGAGAAGTCAGGTACAATCCTAACTCCAATGGACTTTATTTCATCAAGCAAAAGAGGAACACAAGAAATCAGCTCTGAAACGCCATCTAAAGTTTCATGCGCTAATTTTGCGCCCAGATTTCTTATATTTTCGCAAAAATAGTCATCCCCATAATCTTTTAGATTGGTTGATGATCGTAGGAAATTTTCTTCAACAATACCTTCTTTGAAGGTGGAAACATATTCATCAATAACAGCATTCAAAATAGGAGCTTCATTTTCAACAATCATGACGGGTAAGGAAAAAGGGGCACCAGGTCCTTGATTATCTTGTTCTTGGGGTTTATCTATTTTTTCTCTATTAGGACCAGCTGCCGCTACAGCGACAGCACTAGCTGCTGAAGCTACAGCAACTACGCACACAACAGTTGCCGCAGCTACCACAACCGCGGTTCCTATGATGATGGCCTTTTTATGCTTCTTAACAAATTTTTTAGTCTGACTCCACTGTTTTTGAATCCAGCTTTTACAGAAAACAATTTCTCCTTGAGAAGAAAAAACACTTGAAGCGATTACATATTCTTCTCCCTGATGAGGGAAATATGCATATTCATAGGAATTTTGATTCGAATACAAAAGATCTTCGATATCATTTTGTAAAATATACTGTTCTTTAACTTCATTAGGAAGTACCCCTTGTTTAGCTAAAAAAGAGAGAAAATGATTGAGCTTTTCTAGTTCTTCTGCACTGTATCTTTTTTCTAATTTTCCCTCTTCTAGATCCTGGAGTAAAGAAAGTACATCGTCATAAGAAAAAAGCTGGTCATTTTGAAATATCCTTTCTTTAACATCCGCTTCATGAGAGATCTCTTTGGAGTGAATATTAACTGTTGGAATTTCAGATTGTGGATAAGCAACAATCGAAGGAATCGTAAAGAAAAGTAGAGCATTGATAAGTAGTTTTGAATATTTCACATGATCCTCGGCTATCCCATTAAGTTGAAAGTTTTTTATAAAAAAACAGGTTAGCATTCTTAAGATTTTTATTTCTAAGGATTTTTGTTAGTGATAAAGCTGGCAGTAACAAAGTAATGTTTCTACGCTTTCTACAGCAAATCAAAACGGGTATCGATAGAATCTTAGAACTACGATTAATATCGCCACGTTGTGGCTCGATTTGGTTTTTTGCTTTTTCCCAGGCCTCCGCTGACCGCTCCAACCTGGGCTATGACATGGCGACTCTTTGAGCCTAAAGAAAAAGAAAATGAGCATTATTTTTATCAATATATTTTTAATAATCCTTTTCGATATATTGATCATGATGGACAATTTGCGGTTCCTCTTTTGATCTAGGGAAGATGTGGAATCCCTTCCTGGATGGAGATATGAATGACTAAAGGAATACGTATTCTAGATAAGAAAAACAGAGTTGTCGCCGTCGAACTCCCTGACATTTTGGAAGAAATTAGCAATGGGAATCAGCTTGAGTGGTCAATTTTGTATTTACAAACAACGGGTGATCTTGGGAAAGGAAAATCGGTCCCTGAATTTGAACAACAAATCATAGATTCTGAAAAAGGGCTTTTTATTACCTGGAAAGAATTGGATGACTTATCCCAAAAATTTTGGGACCTAATGGACATATCCCTTATAGGATGCAAGGATAAAAACTTATTGCGTCGTTATGAGAATGATCAAGAAATGTACGAAACATGCGACATTGTTATTGAAATGATTGATAGTGGTTATTGGGAAGTTTTTTCAAAAGATGAAAATCTAATTAATAGACTTGCTTCAAAGTTTAAGGATGTTGAATTTTTGAAACCTGATTTCGAAAAATAGCCTAGAGACCGACCTATCCTGCGCTCCGATGGAGCGCGATTTGGGGGTTTATGTTTTCCAGGGGTTCCTTCGTGCGCGACCTGGCTACGTGCCATAGTCCCTAATGGGACAAAGAGGAAACTAAGGATTTGAGGATTGGATTGCTTCTTATTCTTCATGAGAAAAATCTATAGGGATTTGAGAGCTGCGAGTTGTTTTCGGGTTTTTATTTCGAGGTTGATCTTGCGGAGGTGAAGAGAGTTAAACCAGAAGAAGCCAAATAGGATTAGATCGAAGGCTGTAAAATACCATGTAGAGGGATTAAAGCCTTCTTTAGCAACAGATAATACTGTCTGGATAGGTGCTACAATTACAATCCAAGAAAGGAGGCGCGTCCCCTTCTTTTTATAGGCGCAGTGATAAATGACCCACATCATCATTCCTATAAAGAGGGTTAAAGAGATGAATAGTCCTAGCCTGTAGGCTAGCTCTTTCTTAGAAGCTTCACCGAAAAAGACCATTAAAAAAGCGCAGGAAATCCAATAGAAAGCGTAATTAGAGAGGAATGTCACAAGCCATTTTTTTCTTGTCGTTTTTTCTTTTTCTTCAAAGGAGGGGGTGAGATTTTGTGCGAGCTCAGCTTGTCTTTCATTGCTAGCTGCTTTTAAAAGATCGTGGTACCTAGGGCCTGCTTTTATTTCTTCAGCGGTGATATTTTCTAAAACATCTAGGCGATCTATTGCATATAAACGGGATAAGGACGCTTTTAAATAAGCCTCATCTTCTGGTTGCCAAAGAGGGCGGGCGTCTCTTTTTTTACTAATTATATAAGCAGCAATACCAATTCCTACCAAAATTAGAATACAAATGATTCCCATAAACTCTCCTAGAGCAATAAATTTCATTGATTTTATAGAGGTTTATCTTTTAAATACACCGAAAAAAGGCGCTCTAAAAATATGTTTAAATGGTTATTAATTTTTGTTTTTTACTGCATGGGAGTTTATCCAATGGAATTTGTTAATAAGTCAGGATCAAAGATTTTAATTGAAAAATGTGAACAAAAAGATCTTGAATCCTGTTACAAAATGGCTTTTCATGCGGTTAGTCAGGCTTATTCTCATTTAACACCTCAGGATTTGGGTGTAGAAGATATGACAGCGCTTCTAAAACAGGTTGCTACCGAAATCGATGAAAATTTTCAGGGAGGATTTGAGCAATTTATGGTGGCAAAAAAAGAGGGGGAGGTTGTGGGATTGATAGGATTTAAAGCAACAGAAACTCCTCATCAGATCTATATTGCAAGGCTTGTTGTTGATCAGCTATTTACTCGAGAAGGAATTGGGAAAGCTTTAGTATTTTCTGCGTTTGATATTTATGAAAATGTTGAGGAACTTGTAGTCATCACCCGTAAAATCAATGAATCTGCACGCCAGTTCTATAAGCGCTTAGGATTTAAGGCGTCTTCTTATATGCACGGCGGATATAGCCCTGAAAAGTACACAGGCTATGAATGGAAAAAAGGAGCTTAGCCATCCGCAGCGGGCGTGCAAGGGACGCCTTCTATAGATAAGTAGTAGGCTTTTTCTGCTGTTTTAGAAACGCCTTGTTTCATAAGAGCATAGTAATGCTTAGAAATAAGGTGTTTTACGCAGGCAACAACAGCATTAATTAAAAGAGCTAAACCTAACGTGGCAATAGCAAGGGTGATTTTCCACTTAGAAAATTTGGGTCTAGTGCTTTCTCTATATGCTTCGTTTATTGCATTAGAAAAGGGCTTTAATTTTTCAGACTCAGGGATATCGTTTAATAATTTATATAAGCCCAATCTTGCCGCTTTTTCTATACTTATTCCTTGGCGCTGAAATAGGCCTGCTGTCTTTTTTACCATAAGACCGCAAGGCTCTGTATCAATAAAGGTAATTTTATTGCTGTAGTCTAATCTAATATTATTAAAATCCGCATCAACAAGCCCTGCTTTTCTAATAAGAACTACTATTCGGTTTGCAAGTAAGCGCTGAGCACCCGCATCCATTTCCCCAATGCGCTCAATTACCTGCCTTCTATATAAAACATCCATTTTTTGACAAATAATGCAGTACTTTTTTGTAGGATCTTGAATACTTGTTGCATTTTCATAAGCTACAAGTTTTTTCCATGGGATAGTCACTTCAATGCCCTGCTGCTCTGCGATTTTCTTTATCCGCTTAGCCATCGAAATTCTAAAAAGGCTATCTTCTTTTTCTATCAGCACTACCTCTTTTAAATCGTTATAACCTGCCGCACCTAACTCTTCCTCAGAAGTTCTTGCAGCTCCGGCTTTTATAACACACTCCCAGGCAGAGTGCTCTATCACACTATAAAAAGGATAAAAACCGCCCCCTCTCGTGCTTGGTTTAAGCCCAAGCATTTTAAATCCGTGCGCTTCTAAAATGTGTCCATTTTTCCTAGCTTTAACTTCATCATAGGTAAGAGGCTCTGATAAAATGGGTTGAACATGTGGCTCAGAGATAAGTTCTTTTAGTGGTTCTTTAGATGCATTTTCAAGCATATCTTCTTTTAATGCTGCATCACTTAAGTCTACAGCAGGAAGATAGGTATTAGAATAATACTGCGCTTTAAAAAAATCTGAACATGACGGAACCCCACTTATTGGCAAAAAAACCTCTTTTTTCAAAAAATCTGGTGTATATTATACCAAAAATTCTTAAAATGGAATTACAAAAAAAAATTGGAATATCTATGGACAGATGGGAAGCGATTCGCAACAAACAAAGGCAATTTGTTAAAGAAAGAGACTGGGAAAGGTTTCACTCCCCTAAAAACTTGAGTATGGCACTCGCAGCAGAAGCTGCTGAACTCATGGAAATCTTTATGTGGATGGAAAAAGAGCAGATTGAAAAATTAGCAGAGAAATTTCCTGAGAAATTTGAACATTCTAAACAAGAAATCGCAGATGTATTTCTTTACTGCTTAAGAATTGCAGATGTATTAAACATTGATCTTTTGGCTGCTGTAGAAGAAAAAATGGTATTGAATGAAAAAAAACACTCTATAGAAAAAGCCCTTGAGCTAAACAAAAGCCTTATGTAAACAAAGAGGGATAAATCCTTCCCTCTCTCTCTTTCCCCCTCTGTGGTTTCTTGTCTCTGTGGTTAGTCTTTAGCTAACACTTAAGCGCGCAAGGACTTGCATTTTTTTAACCACAGAGACAAGAAACCACAGAGGAAGAAAAAGAAAGAGAGGGAAGAATTTATCCCTCTCTGTTAATCTTGTTATTAACGGCCGTGTCCGCCGCCGCCATGTCCGCCACCGCCGCGTCCACCGCCGCCGCCACGGTCACCGCCGCCAGCGCCGCGATCGCCTCCTCGGTCGCCGCCGCGATCGTCGCCACTCCATCCATTAGGGTGTGTTCTATTTTGGCCATCGCCATCTCGGCTATAGTTATCGTGGTCTCCCGCATGGTAATTTCCATCGCGAGCATTCCAACGATTTCCGTCCCAATATCCCCCGCCTGACCAGACGTTAAAATCATTTTGAGACCCAAAATAATACCCGCCATACCATCCAGGTCCTATCCAAACAGCAGGCCCTGTGTCATCATCGTAATCATCGTCATAATAATCATCTGCATCAACAATTTCTTCTTTTCCGCTAAAGGCTGAAAGTGTCGAGCTCATTTGATAACTATAAATACTTAAAGCTCCAACAGCTAATATTACTAGAAAAGGTCTCATCTGTGACCTCCGCCATGATGCCCACCACCGCCATGATGCCCACCACCGCCGTGATGTCCGCCTCCGTTGTGATGTCCGCCTCCGTTGTGATGGTTATTGTTCCGATTCCCGTGGTGATTCCAGTTACCATTGTGGTTCCAATTGTTCCCGTTCCACCCTCCGCGCCATCCATTAAAATTGCCTTCATCACCAAACCAATACCCGCCATACCATCCGGGACCTACCCATACAAGAGGAGTGGGATCTGTGTCATAATAGTAGTAGGTATACCCATCGTTATACCCATTGTCGTAATACCCATTGTCATAGTAATCGTCACCATCACCTAAACCTAAAGAGACTGATACATCAGCTGATAAATTACTAAGAATTGGATAAAAACCAATACCAGATCCTACTAAAATCAAAAAACTTAGATAAAGTTTTTTCATCTATTCCTCCCTATTTGTATTTCTTGAACTTGGTGAAGCGCTTTTATATTCCGCATAACCGTGTGCAGGCTCCCCTATATAATTTTCTCTTTGCCAGCCGTAGTAATTGTCTTCGTCGCTAAACCACCATCCACTATACCACGCAGGTCCTCTCCAAATGACTTGATCTCCAGGGTTCATTCCAGAAGAGCCAGTGTATTCACTCCCCCCAATCACATCATCTCCCTCTAGGTCTTCTGACGAGGTTGTAGCAGCTTCTACCCCATCAATAAAAACATAATTAAAAACAGAAAAAGCCGCAAAAGTTAATAAGTATAAATATAACTTTTTCACAAAATACCCATAATTAATTACGCATCTCTATTATTATTATAATTAACACAAAACAATATAGAATGACAAGGAAATACTTTGAAAAAACTAACGCGCTATCATTATAAGTTGCATAAAATAAGGGCGCTGACTAATGTAAAAATAAAATTTTAAAACGTGTGGAGTACCCCTATGTGCGCCTTTCCTAAATTTTCTTCCCCTTCTTCGATAATTAAAGCCTCGGCCTTAATTTATTCGCTTTGTTGCTTTTCTCATGGATTTGGAGCTAATGCTGTTGTTTCTAATTTTAACGACTCGGGAGCCGGCTCTTTAAGAGCAGCTATTACGATAGCTAATGCAGGCGGAGGAAATATCTCTTTCACTACAGGGACTGGAACAATCAGTTTGCTTAGCAATCTTCCGGTAGTAGCTCCGACAGCTGGAACCATCACTATAAATAGTGGAGCTACCCCTCCTACCATTTTTCTTGATGGAGGAGACACATATCAAGCCTTTTTCATAAACCAAGGAACCGTAAACATTAATAATGTCACTGTTCAAAAGATGCTTGCTCTAGGAGGCGCCGGAGGAGGCAATGTCCCTGGAACTGCTGCAGCTGGAGGGGGTGGCGGCGGAGGAATGGGAGCCGGACCTGCTATTTTTGTCAATGAGGGAGCTACTGTTACGCTTACGAATGTTTCTTTCCTAGATAACACAGCCGAAGGAGGCAGCGGGGGTGCTGGCGGGATGTTTAGTACACCCGTTTCTCTTGGCGGCGGGGGCGGCGGCGCAGGCGGCGGGGGCATGTTTGCTGATGGAAGCGGCGGAAGCGGCGGGGCTATGAATGTCTCTACAGGAACGTTTCCAGGCTTTACAGGAAGTGGCGGAGGAGGAGGAGGCGGCGGTGTGAGTGGTGTCTCGGCTGCCGGATCAGCTGGCGGACCTAATGACACATCAACGCCTCAAGGGGGAGCTGGAGGAGCTGGCGGGGGTGTCAATCCTGTGACGATGGCCTCTGCGGGAGGGGCCGGTGGTATGGGGGGGATTTTTATTACACCTCCCGGAGCGGGAAGTCCCGGAACAGCTGATTTTGGAGGGTCTGGCGGCGGCGGCGGAAGCGGCGCATCCCTGGACCCCGGAGCTGCCGGAGGAAATAATAGTGCAATTGACTTTGGAGGCGGCGGCGGCGGTGGCGGCGGGTTTGGAAACGCAAGCGCCGGCGGAGCTGGCGGAAGCGCTGGGTTTGGGGGCGGTGGCGCTGGCGCTGGAACAGCTACAGCTGGAGGCGGCCCTGGCGGTAATGGTGGATTTGGGGGAGGCGCTGGCGGCGGCGGCGGAACGGCCGGTGCAACACCTGGGTTTGGAGGAGGAACTAGCGGAGTCGGATTTACCTCTACAGGTGGGGGCGGTGGCGGGGCGGCTTTTGGAGGCTGTATCTTTGTAAGAGAAGGAGGATCTCTTACCATTGCCTATTCAACTGTTCCTGCAACCGTCTTTTCTGGAAGCGTTACAACAGCTGGACTTGGAGCTACAGGCGGAGGCAATGGAACAACTCTTGGGCAGGACATCTTTTTAATGTCTGGTAATACCCTTACATTTGATTTACCTACAGGGCAAACGCTTACTATTCCTCATACCATTGAATCTGATTTAGGGTTAGGAGGAGGAAGCACCACAATGGGAGGTCTTGTTGCAACAGGAGATGGAACTTTAATTCTTAATCAAACATCCCTTTCAACAAACGGCTATACAGGCGGCACAACAATCCAAACTTCTGCTAGAGTTCTTGTAGCAAACGACAATGTTCTTGGATTTACAAGCATGAGCTCTCCTGGCGGCATCACACTGAATTCAGGAATTCTTAAAGCCGCAGCTAATCTTTCCTTGGCAAGTACTAGAACGATTAACCTAGCCGCTATTGGGGCTTTAGATTTAAACGGGTTTAATATGACAGTTAGTGGAGTCATATCGGGCTCAGGCCAATTACAAATTATAAATTCTTCCATAAACCCTAATGGAATCATCACTTTAGCGGGAGTGAATACGAATACAGGAGGCGTAAGCGTTAGCTCTGTCGGACCTACAGGAATTACAGTTGTCACAACCAATGCTAGCAGTTTAGGAACAGGGACATTTTCTATGGAAGGTGGGGCTATTTTGCAGCCTACTACCTCTATGACTCTAGCAAATAATATCACTACAGCAGACGAAGCCTTCTTTGACACGCAAGCTAATACAATCACTCTTTCAGGAATCATCTCTTCATCAGGAAAAGTTACTAAAATAGGGTCCGGGACATTGACGCTTTCAGGGGCTAATACCTATATGGGAGGCACAAACCTAACGCTTGGGACTCTTGGCGTTGGAAACTCAGGAAGTTTAGGATCAGGTACGCTTACTATGCAAGCAGGCACCACCCTTCTTGCTCAAGCGGCTTTATTAAACGTTGCTAATCCTATCAATTTATCTGGATCTGCTAATGTCAATACAGGCGCCAATACCTTCACCCTTTCAGGACTTATCTCAGGCACAGGCCCCTTAAATAAACAAGGAAGCGGCGTTCTTATTTTAAGCCAAATGGACACCTACTCTGGAGGGACAAATATTTTAGGGGGAACCATCCAATTAGGAATCATGAACGCTTTGCCAACTTCTGGAACCGTGACAATAAGTGCAGGAGCTACGTTTAACCTCAATAGCTTTAACCAAACAGTTGGGAACTTATCAGGACCAGGCTCTGGCACGCTTGGGTCTGGCACATTAACTGTATCTGGCGGAACAACCGATACGTTTGGAGGCTCCATCTCTGGAATGGGAGGCATCACCTCGCAAGGAGCTGGAACAGTCCTTATTCTTACAGGGAGTAACACCTATACAGGTCTTACAAGTATGAATGCGGGAGGAGCCATTAGCGTAGGAAGCAGCAATCCTTTTAGCGCTGGAACTACTTTAGAATTCAATAATGGAACCCTTCTAACAACAGGATCATTCACTATCCCTCAAAATGGTGTTTTCAATGCAGGAGGGGGCTTTATCGATGTACCAGGAGGATCAACGCTTACTCTTACAGGAGCATTTAGCGGCCCTGGAGGTCTTACAAAAATAGATAGCGGCACTCTTGTTCTAAGAGGAATTAGTTCTTATACAGGCAATACAGTTGTTGCAGCGGGGAATCTTGCTGTGAATGGCTCTATTGAAACATCCGCTTTAACAACTGTGAATCCAGGCGCTATTCTTAGTGGAAATGGAAGAGTTGGGCCTTTAACAAATAATGGGACTGTATCTCCTGGAAATAGCATTGGAACCTTAACTGTTGTAGGAGATTATATCCAAACAGGGGCTCTTGATATAGAGATCAATCCAGCTGGCGGAACAGATCTTTTACAAGTTTTAGGAAATGCGTCCCTTAATGGAACGCTGAATGTATTTCCAGCTCCCGGAGCTTATTTTAAAGGAACCGTTTACCACATTTTAACAACAACAGGGACACGTACAGGAGAATTTAGCACATTCAATTTATCTAATCCTAGCTTACAAATTGTCCCTCAATATCTAGTTAATGGAGTAGATTTACTCGTTATAGAAAACTCTTTATTCTTTACCTCTACACCGAGTCATCATAATCCGCAGCAGGTGTTTAATTATCTAAATAGCATTAACGCTTCAGACGAATCGGATTTGCAAAATGTGATAGTACAACTTATTGGACTATCAGATCCAGAGCTTACAAATGCTCTTGATCAGCTGCACCCGGCACTTTTTGGGGCCTTTGATCTGATCAATATCAATACAAGCAGCATGGTTACCTCTATCTTTAGCCACCGCCCTGCAGAAGTGTGCTGCATGCACTTAGGAGAATGTTACGGCTGCGATGATACAAGTCTTTGGACAGAGCCTTTTGGCTATTATATGGAACAAGATAGAATTGGAGAGCAGGTAGGCTTTAATGCTTATATGGCAGGGGTTCTAGCTGGGCTTGATTACTGCTTTGAAAATGGGCTTCTTCTTGGCATTGGCGGCGGATATGCTTTTGAAAAAATCGATTGGAAACAACATAGAGGCAATGCGGATATCAATAGCGGGTATGTTGGTATTTACTCTGACTTAATTGAAGAAGGTTACTATTTAGAAGCAGCTGTTGTAGGAGGTGTTAATAGCTACAACGCGAGTCGTAAGATCAATTTTGCAGATATTCATCGCACAGCCAAGCACGATAAGGGAGGCTATGATCTTACTGCCCACTTAGGCGGCGGCGCAGACTTTAACCTGGGATGCTCTCAGGTGCACCTTGAGCCTTTTCTAAATCTTGACTACTTATTCCTTAATCAAAAAGGGTTTAAAGAGCATGGCGCTCAGGATTTAGACTTAAGAGTAAGAGCGCGCAATATTAACATGCTTCGCTCTGAATTAGGCTTAAGCTTCACTAGAAGCTTTGGTTTAGGCTGCGGCGGGTGCTGGGCCCCCACTCTTTGGATAAGCGGAGTTAATGAGACGTATCTTCAGACAAAGCATTACAAAGCCTCTTTAGACGACAATAGAGAGCAATTCAAAGTAAGAACCTTTAACAAGGCCATTACGCTTGTATCGCCTGGCGCTGAGCTTTCGTTCTTATTTGACAATGGAGTGGGCTTCGGTTTGCGCTATAGCGCAGAGATTAACGAAGACATCACCACACAAAAAGCGGATGCGCGCCTCGAATTCAACTTTTAATTTTGGGGTTAAGCTCAACAACCAACATACTTCCTGAGTTAAAACAAAATCAAAAGGCCAACGGCCTGACCTTATAATAGCCCAGGTCGTAAGGCCTGGGTAAAAGAAAAAAAGAAATTGAGCCACAAAGTGGCGACATGCTAAAATATTCACATGTCACAATCTTTATCAGATATTCTTTTACATATTATCTTTTCCACTAAACATAGATCTTCATGGATCGATCCATCAATAGAAAACGAGTTGTATTCTTATATTCGAGCTATATGTAAAGACCTCAATTGTCCTGTTATTGAAATAGGTGGCATTGCTGATCATGTGCATATTTTAGTTTCTTTTGGCAGAACCATCACACTAAGCGATCTAATTTCGAAAATGAAAGCAAATTCCTCTCGATGGATGAAAACCAAGGGCAATTCACAATTTTGCTGGCAACGTGGTTTTGGCGCTTTTTCCGTTGCAAGAAGAAATCTTGGTAGCGTAAGAGGGTATATTGTTTCTCAAAAAGAACACCACAAGACAAAAAGTTTTAAGGAAGAATTTTTAGAAATGCTAAATCAAGCAAACATTAAGTTCGATGAGAAGTATTTATGGGATTAACTTTGTTTATAAGCCGCCCCCTTGGGGCTCAACTTGAATTTTGTTTCTAACCCAGGCCTGGCGACCTGGGCTATTAATATATCAGGCCGTTGGCCTTAAAGATAACCCTAGGCTTGTGCGACCAAATCATCTGTCTTTTTAAGCCAACGACCTGATACTAAACATGAAAATATCAAGATCGCATAAATCGAGTAAAAGAAAAAAATACGAGAAAAACAATGCTGCTAGAAGATTTTGAGTTGATTGATTTGACGCATGTAATGCATCCGGGTATTCCTACATGGACGGGGTCTTGCGGATATTGCCTCGATGTTAAAATGGATTACGATGAAACATTTAAGGTTCAGCAAATGAAGATGCATGCCGGAATAGGCACACACATGGACGCGCCCTCCCATCGTTTTGAAGGAGCTGCTTCCATTGAAAGCATTGCCTTAGAAAACCTTATTTGCAAAGCTGCTTGTATTGATGTGTCTCATAAGGCAACAGCTGATTACACAATTAGTCTGCAAGATATCTTAGATTACGAAAAAGATCATGGACCGATTATAAAAAATAACCTTGTGATTGGCTACACAGGATGGGATAAATACTGGAACACTCCTGATTTGTATAGAAATGTTGATGGTAATGGAAAAATGCACTTCCCTTCGTTTTCTGAAGAAGCTGCCCTTTATTTATTAGAAAAAGATATTGCAGGGCTTGCTATTGATACCCTCTCTCCTGATTCCCCTCTTTCCACATTTCCTGTGCATAAAGCCATTTTAGGGGCAGGCAAATATATCATCGAAAACATAGCCAATGCAGCCCAAATGCCCCCTAAGGGAGGCTACGTCATTGTGCTGCCCATTAATGCCCAAGGAGCAACAGAAGCCCCCATAAGAATCATCGGCCTAAAACCTTTACCACAGAGGGCAAAAGAATAAAAAAACCCTCTCTCTCTTTCCCCCCTCTGTGGTTTCTTGTCTCTGTGGTTTAATCTTTAGCTAACACTTGAGAACACAGGGGCTTGCATTTTTTTAAACCACAGAGGGAAGAAAACCACAGAGGAAGAAAGAGGGAGAGAAAAAAAATTTACCTCTCTGTGGTGAAAAAATGGTTAAAAATAAGATTTGCTTTAATAGGATAAAAAGCTCCATGTTAATTAGAAATTAGACTATAATCATCTCTTTAACGCCAAGGAGCAACCTTATGTCATTTCTTTTCACGCTTTTTTCTGTTGGTTTGTTTTTTTCTTCCTCTCTTTTCTCTGAAAAGGAGCCTCTTAAAACAGAGGTGATTTCAGAAGAACTCCTCAAGACAAAAAACCTCTTTGGCTACGATTTAAACATCACAGTGATTCCCGGAAATAGTTCCGATATCATGCTTTTATTCCATGGATATGGAGGCGATTTCCGCGTTGCAGAGCACGTTAAATCAGGAGGAGCTGTTCAAGACACTCTTATTAGCTTTAACTTCCCTGATCACAGCATCAAAAGAGAAGGAATATGTCCTGAAGACACTTCTTTTGGTTCTGTAGACGAGCTTCTTCCCCCTCTTTTTATCTTAAAAAAATGCGTTGTTGACATGAGTCTTGAGAAAATTAACCTTTATGGATTTTCTGCAGGAGGCGCTGCCGTTATTAATACCATAGGCATTCTTAACTCCTCTACTTATGACCAAGACCTACAAAAAGTAGGAATTACAGCCTCTGATAAAGAAAAGATATTAGCCGCTATTGAAAAAGGACAAGTGATTCTTGATGTTCCTTTGAAATCGATAGAAGAAATTATGGATTTTAGAGGAAGCAGCCATGAACTTGAAGTGATTGCTGCAAGATATAAACAAAACAATCTTCGCCCGATTGACTCTATTGAAAAACTACAAGGACTCACTCTTAATATTACCGTCTATTTTCAAGATCCCGATGGGACTCTTTCTAATAGAGATGACGCCCTTTTTATTGAGCGTTTAAAAAAATATAATCATGGCATTACAGATGTAATTATCGGGAAACAAGGCGAATTGCATAACAGTTACCACAGGGCTCTTTTTAATTTTTATAGAGAAAAAACAGCGAATCCTCAAATAGTCACCTCTCAGCAAGTCTCTCTTGCAGATGATCTGCTTTATATAGAAGTAAAAGACTTGACTCCCTTAGAAATAGTTGAGGTGAAAGCGCATACTACCGATAGCGAAGGAGAAATTTGGGAATCTCATGCCATTTTACGTGTTAATGAAGAAGGGTCATTAAAGCTTAATGAACAAGCTGCCATTGAAGGAACCTATGAAGGAGTAGATCCTATGGGACTTTTTTGGTCTATTGAGCCTACCTCTTCTAGGTTTAAACTCTTTAAAACAGAAGATGACAAAATGGTTTATACATTCCAAGTCTTTAGAAAAGAAAAATGTATTGCTACAAAAGAAATTGTCAGGCTTAAAAATGCTTTAAACGTAGAAAAAATAACCGTTAATGAAGAAGGCATTAAAGGCTCTCTTTTTCTTCCGCAATCCGATAAACCCTTGCCTGCCATTATTACATTAAGTGGGTCGAATGGAGGGATTAGTGAAACGCGGGCCAAAGCTCTTGCAGCTCACGGGTATGCCGTTTTAGCTCTTGGCTATTTTGGCATAGAAGGACTGCCCTCTAATCTAGAAAACATTCCCTTAGAATATTTTGAAAAGGCGATTGGCTGGATGAAAAATCAAAGCGCTATCGACGCCAATAGAATAGGTCTTTTTGGAGCCTCAAGAGGAGCTGAGCTCTCTTTAATTTTAGGGTCCTTTTTCCCCTCCTCTTTTAAAGCAATTGTCGCAACAGCTCCTAGCAGCGTGATTTATTCAGGACTAGAAACAAAAACATCTGCCTGGACTTACAACGGGAAACCCATTGGGTCCTACCTCACAGTAGAAAAAGTAAAACCTAAAAAAAATGAAGGAAGAAACGAAAGCCTTCCTATTACTACGGCCTCTTACTTTTTAAAAGGAATGCAAAACAAAAAAGCTTTTGAAGAAGCTCTTATTCCTGTAGAAAATATTCAGTGCCCTCTTCTTATCATATCAGGCGGTGATGATAGAATGTGGCCTTCCTCTTTATTTGCTAAACAAATTAAAAAAAGACTCAAAGAAAAAGGCTCTAGCATCGATTGCATCCATCTTGATTACCCCAAAGCGGGTCACCAGATTAATGTCCCTTATCTCCCCTCTTCGCCGGTTTATTTCCATCCTATTGGCAAGCTCTGGTTCTCTATGGGTGGCTCGCCCAAAGAAGACGAATTTGCGAGCCGCGACTCCTGGGAAAAACTCCTCAACTTCTTCAACCAAAACCTCTAAAGAAAACCACAGAGAGATTTTTTCTCTTTTTTTCTTCCTCTGTGGTTTCTTGTCTCTGTGGTTTAAAAAATGCAAGTCCTTGTAAGCTCAAGTGTTAGCCGAAGATTAACCACAGAGGGAAGAAACCACAGAGGGGGGAAAGAGGGGGAGGGATTTTTTATGTCCTCTGGGGTTTCTTAGATTTTTGGTGACAAAATTAATTTTTTGGAGTTAAGGTTACTTCTGAAAAAATGAGGTACCTTATGCTTAAAACACTGCTTTGTGCGCTGCCCCTTATCCCTTTATGTGGAGCTGAAACACCTGCTCCACAAAAAAAGACCATCTGCTTAAACATGATTGTGAAAAATGAAAGCGATGTCATTACAAGATGCCTCGATTCTGTGCGCCCGCTTATTGACACATGGGTGATTGTCGATACAGGATCAACAGATGGCACACAAGAGGTTATTAAAAAGCATATGAAAGATATCCCCGGAGAGCTTTATGAAAAGCCGTGGGTGAACTTTGGATACAACAGAGAAGAAGCGCTTCAGCTAGCTAAAAATAAAGCCGATTACATTCTCTTTATGGATGCAGATGACAAACTCTCCTTTGATCCCCAGTTTAAACTTCCTGAATTGAATCTTGATTTCTACGCCATTCCAACACGCTCAAAAGATACAGAATGCGTGCTTCCGCGCCTTATAAAATCAAGTGTTGATTGGCACTGGCACGATGTTTTGCACGAATATATCCAAGCTAAAGAAGAGACTAAAGGCGCTATGCTAGATGGGGTAGAATATGTGTATTTGCATGAAGGCTCGAGAGCAAAAGACCCGCAAAGATGCCAAAAAGATATAGAAGTGCTTCATCAAGGACTAAAAATCGATCCTGAAAACTCTCGCTATGTCTTTTATCTCGGCATGACTTATATGCATGCAGGAGATTACAAAAACGCCCTTAAATATTTTGAGCAAAGAGCCGAAATGGGGGGCATTGAACAGGTTGTCTTTGTGTCTAAACTCCATGTAGCCAAGCTCCAAGATGAATTAAAGATGGATAAGGCCGTAATAGAAAAAAGCTATGCCGATGCTTTCAAGTATTTCCCTTCAAGGATAGAGCCCCTTTACTACCTTGTTAAACGAGCAAGAGAAGAAGGCAGCTACCAAAAAGGTTTTGATATTGCGAGTTTAGCTCTGCACATCCCTAGAAGCTATTCTGTATTTTTAGAAAAAAGTATTTGGGAATATGCTCTTCTTACCGAATATGCCATTTGCGCCTACTATGTGCAAAAATACAAAGAAAGCTCTAGCGCCTGCGATAAAGTGCTAGCGTTGCAAGACATCCCTGCTAACTATAGAACCGAGATGGAATCTCTTCAGAAAGAGCTCCATAGCATCACCATTGAAAAAGTCCAAAGCAAAATTTTTGAACTGATCACCCCTAAGTAACCATGCTAAAATTGCTTTTGCTTTGCTTGTCTTTTGCTCTAATTACAGACGCTAAAACCGTTTGCCTTAACATGATTGTAAAAAATGAAGCCCATGTAATGGAAAGATGCTTAAAACCTCTAAAAGGCCTAATTGATTACTGGGTGATTGTCGATACAGGATCAACAGATAGTACTAGGGAAGTCATTAAAGAGTTTATGAAAGATGTCCCAGGAGAATTACATGAGCGCCCTTGGGTAGATTTTGGGCATAATAGAACAGAGGCTCTAAATCTTGCTAAAGATAAAGCAGACTTTATTTTATTTATGGACGCCGATGAAAACCTTGTCTTTGAAAAAGATTTTGCCCTGCCCTCTTTAGAAAAAGACTGCTACTACATCACTGTTTACAACAGCCTTTTCGGAGGGCAAAGAACCTTTCTTATTAATAGCGCACTTGATTGGAAATGGGAAGGCGCTATGCATGAGGCGTTAATTTGCAGCCAAATGAAAACATCTGAAGCGTTAACAAATGTAAAAGTAGAAACAAGCTCCGATGGCAACCGCTCAAGAGACCCTAAAAAATACCTCAAAGATGCAGCTGTCCTAGAGGAAATGTTAGAGAAAGACCCTACAAATACAAGGCATATGTTTTACCTTGCCCAAAGCTACCACAATGCAGGAGAGTTCCCCTTAGCCGTTAAGAATTACAAAAAAAGAGCCGCAATGCATGGCGGCTGGAATAAAGAAATATTTTGGTCCTTTCTTGCCGCTGCAAAACTGCAGCAACACCTTAAAGAGCCTGCAGAAATATTTATTCGAGATTACAATAAGTCTTATGAAAGCGATAAAACAAGAGCCGAGCCTCTTTTTTACATAGCAGACTACTTTCATGGACAAGAAAACTACGCGCTAAGCTACCTCATTACCAAAGCAGCGTTGGAGATTCCCCTTCCAAACGATGGCATGTTTGTAGAAAGCTGGATTTACGAATACGGACTTACTCTAGATTGCGCTAATGCCGCAGCCCAAATGGGAAAATACGAGGAAGCTAAAACCCTTTATGAAAAAGTCCTAGCCTGCAAAACCCTCCCCGAAAACTACCAGAGAGAAGCCTCCAGCACCTTGGAGCTTATTAAGACTCACATCCATAAGATAAACAAAGAGAAGTAAATCTCTCTCTTTTCTTCCTCTGTGGTTTCTTACCTCTGTGGTTAAAAAAATGCAAGCCCTTGCGCTCTCAAGCGTTAGCCAAAGATGAAACCACAGAGACAAGAAACCACAGAGGAAGAATAGAGAGAGAGAAAAATTACTTCTCTTTCCCTCTTTTCTCTGTGGTTTCTTACCTCTGTGGTTAAAAAAATGCAAGTCCTTGCACGCTCAAGCGTTAGCCAAAGATGAAACCACAGAGACAAGAAACCACAGAGAAGAAGAGAGAGAGAGAGAGAAAAAAAATTATCCTCTTTGTTATTGGGGGATTTGGGAGAGGGCAGCGTTGTTGTTGTTTCTTACGGTTTGCAAGAAGTCTTCGGGAACAGCAGGTGTTGCCAAAATCTTTTCGTAGGCCTTATTAGCTTCGCTAAATTTGCCCATTAAAAAAGCTGCATTGCCAAAAGTAAAATTTAGCCCAAACTTGTAGATGTTTTCGTTGCAATAAGAAAAGCGTCTTTCAGCTTCGCTTGGCAAAGGGATACTAAGAGCAAACTCTGAGACCAAATACCCTAAAAGATGATGCTCTTTTTGAAGTAGATAATTAGCAAGCTTATAAAGAGGTTCAGCTCTTGTAGGAAAATGTTTATGAGCTCTTGAGTAACTAGCCACTACTTTTTCAAAAGGTCTATTTAATTCCTCTTCAAGCATTCCGACAAAATACATCGACCAAAACACCTCTCCTGTATTTTGCCCACCCATTAAAGAGCGCTTCTCATAATTTTGGAGGGCTAAATCTAATTTCCCTGCATTAAAATACGATTGGCCTAAATAAAAAACATGGCGGCTATTTTGAGGATCTTTCTTTAGAGCTTCTTCTAAAACAAGAGCATCCTTCATATATTTTTCAGGATCTTGAGAACGTCTGCCCTCTTTATTATCGGCAAATACCTGCACATTTTCTAATACAGCCCAATCCCCTTCTTGTACATTAAGATTTAAAAGCTCCTCGTGCAATACCCCTTCCCAATGCCAGCCAGCCAAACGATTATTAATCATCTGGACATGCAAAGCTCCATTGCCTCCAAACGTATAAAGCGGGCAATAGTAATAGTGTTTATTCAGCTTCGATTTATCAAGAGAAGATGTACATACCACCCTTTCATCGGCATCGATAAAAAATAAGTAATCGGCTTTATCTTTAGCCAAAATAAGAGCTTCATTTCTGTTATGCTCAAAATTCACCCAAGGCTTTTCGTGAAGCTCGCCAGGAATGCCGCTAAGGGCCTCCTTGATGATTTCTTGCGTGCCATCGGTTGATCCTGTATCGACAATCACCCAATAATCAATCAACCCTTTTACTGAATTTAGGCATTGCTTAATTGCCTTGCTCTCATCTTTCACAATCATATTTAAGCAAACAGTCTTATCCTTAGCCTCTAATGTTGTCATAAACACCCCTGCAATAAAAAGTAAAAAAGCCTTAAGCATAGAAAATCTCAGATTTTTTTTGATTCGTTCGTATATACCCCAAAACCCGAAAATTCATCAACTGAAACCACAAAGAAGTGTAAATAAATAAAAAGGGGCAGCTTTTTAGCTGCCCCTTTGGGTTTTCCTAAAGGTTATTTAGGGGTTTAGAATCTCCACTCAAAGCGCACTGCACCTTTTTGTGTAGTTGTTTGGCCATTGAGTTCTGCGCTATAGCGAAGAGTTACATCTAACCCAAAATCACTCATGAAGCTGATTTCAGCACCAGGTGACCAAAGGGTGATTGCTTTATTCCATGTTCTTACAGCAAACTCGCCTGGCTGGTTAATAAACGCTGATTCATAGTGTTTAGTTCCTAGGTAGGTTTCATTAACTGCACTTAACCATACTGATGGAGCAAAGCATCCGTAGCAAGAGCAGATACTTGTTGTAAAGGCAAGTCCTGCTTCTGAACGTAGCATGTTTGTGTGTCTTGCCTCTACATCGAGGTTAAGAGATCCAGCTCCACTTTCAGTGAATCCTTTTTGGTGTAGATACATGTAATCTACATTTGCAAAAGGCTCTAAGAACACATCATATAAACCAACATCCCAGTCATATCCACCACCTAAGTGTGTCGTTACGCCATATCCTGTATTGGAATGCGTAGCTGTTCTATCTATTGTAACAGCAGGAAAGCTAACACCAAAATCTATATGACGTTTTGCATGATAAGAATCGATCCCTCCAACTAAAGCTCCTTCAACCCAGAATGTAGGTTTTGAGAACTCTGAATAGATGCCTAAATGTCCGGCATTCGCATACCCTTTACCACGGCTTGCATCCCAGTGGATGTTCTCTCTATTGTATCCGCCGCCGATGCCTAAAAGGATGCCACTGCAGAATGTGTAGTCAAAACCTGCAAGGATCCCTTCTACATTAGCTTTAAAGCCAACTTGCTCACCTACCTTATCTTGATCCATGTAGTAGCCAAATGGCTCTAGCCATGCTCCCATGTTATAATCACCGGTATACTCTTCACCAAATCTCATGTAACATCTTTTTGATGAAGGGTGGTTAAGAAGAGAAGCTACTAAGCTGCTTGTATTAGCATTAAGCAGATCAAAGGCTCCAAACATTGCTGGATGCAATTGGTCTAGGGCGCTTGATAGCTCTTGGCTATCCATTTTTGTTAATACCACAAGGACTTCTTCTAGATCTGACCCTGCTACTAAGCTCGATACGGGCAATGAATTGATGTAATTAAATACTTGGGTTGGGTTATGTCCAAATGGTGTTGCAAGGAATGACACGCCTCCTTCTAGTACATGGAGGTATGCATTATTTGCATCGTAGCGTAGGCTTAAAGCTAGGGTGGAATTTACCACGTTTAGGGTGCTAAATGTTCCGCTTACGCCTCCTGCTGCTGTGAGGAATCTGTAATTGCTCCCTTCAACGTATATCCCTGGAGCTGGTAGGGCATTAACTGTTCCTGCTAAGGAAGCTGTTCCTGTAATGTCTAACAGATCTGATGATAATGTAGGCCCTGGGGCTATTTCTATTTCTAAAGCGCCGGAAGATGTTTGCACAAAGGGTCCGACTACTATCATGGTTCCTATGCTATTTCCTGGGGCTACTGTTCCACTGTTGGTTAGGGATCCTACTCTTCCTATTCCCCCGAGTCTTGCTCCTCCATTAACTGTTGTGGATGAGTTTAGGATGGATCCGTTAACAAGAAGGGTTCCGGCTTCAACTGTTGTGGGCCCTGTAAAGAGAGGACTTGATGCCGTCAGCTCAAGCGTCCCGCTGCCAATCTTATGGAAGTCGCCAGATCCGCTGAGTGTTCCTGAAAGCGTATCAAAGTTGCTATCTGTTACAGAAATTCTATCGTTAGCTCCATTGAAGACGATATCTTGTGGTAGAGTAAACGAACCTGTTAACTCTAACACCCCACCATTGAAGACTAAGGTTGTTCCTGCACTTAAATTAGAAGCGCTGCCAAGACTTAATGTTGCTCCCGAATCGAGATTCGTAGGGCCTGTAAACGTGTTATTTCCTGTTAAGATAAGGGTTCCGCCTCCTGCTACAGTAAGAGCACCAGATCCACTAATGACTCCACTAAATGTTTGTGTAGAGCCATCAGTAGCAGCTGTTAAGTCGCCTGTTCCTAAATTAACACTACCGCCGCCGCTTAAGTTCCCTAGAGTTTGATCAAAGGTTCCTAATTGGAAGGTAGCCCCTGAGTTCACTGTAAGTAGTGTGCTTGTAGGAAGCGCATTCATGATTCCAATAAGAAGTGTTCCTGCATTGACATTTGTGTCACCTGAATACGTTTCATTGTTCGTTAGAACAAGTGTTCCGGTGCCTACTTTATTGAAGGGTCCTGTGCCAGTTACAACACCGCTAAGTGTCATGGTTTGGGTATTAGTATTAAAGTTAGCTCCTCCTGCAAGAGTAATTCCATTAGCAAGATTAACTGCCACGCCTTCTGCTTGAAGTGTTGTGCCAGCTGCCATGGTTAATGTGCCTGAGCTAATGGCTCCACTAACTGCCACACCAAGAGTTCCAGCTGTTAATGTTGTCCCTCCCCCATAACTATTGGTGTTAGTAAGAACAAGCTCGCCAGCGCCTAACTTATCAAGTGTTCCAGCTCCGCTAATAACGCCTGATAGGGTGAGTGTTTGGCCATTTGTATTTACATGCTCAGTTCCTGCTGCAAGGGTCACTGCATTCGTAAGACTTACTGAAGCTTCTGCTTTAAGTGTTGTACCTGCACTCATTGCCAAGACACCGCCGCTAAGAGCTGCGCTATTTCCAACACCTATGATTCCGGCATTCAAGTTTGTATTACCTGAGTAAGTATTGACTCCGCTTAATACAAGCTCACCTGATCCTATTTTATTAAGAGGACCAACTCCGCTTACCACACCCGATACTGTCAACGTGCTTGCTTGAGAATCAAATGTCGCACCAGCAATGAGGTTTATTCCATTATTTACACTAAAGTTGCCTTCAGCTTGTAATGTTGTACCCCCTGTCATGGTCAATGTGCCTGTTCCTAGAACGTTGTTATTCCCCACGCCAATTGTTCCGGCTGTTAGCGCAGTTCCACCTGAATAGGTATTGCCACTACCACTTAGAATGAGTGTTCCAGAACCTATTTTGCTTATTTGACCTGCTCCCGTGATAGATCCTGCCATCGTAAGGCTATTAGCTTGAGTATCTATTGTCTCAGTTCCAGCTAGAAGATTTGTTGGATTACCGATACTAAAGCTACCATCTGCTCGCAATGTAGTTCCAGCAGTCATTGTTAGCGTGCCAGATCCAAGCGCATTAGCACCCGCAACTCCAATTGTACCTACGTTTAGATTTGTTCCTCCTGTGTAGGTATTGGTATTTGCAAGAACTAAAGTTCCAGCTCCTACTTTATTAAGAGGTCCGCTTCCACTAACAACTCCTGAGAGAGTAAAGGTGCTTCCATTACTATCTACACTTGCTGACCCTGTAAGATTGACTGGATTTAAAAGAGTTAATCCTCCAGTTCCTGCAAATAAGGTTGTAGTAGCTGCCATTGTTAGTGTGCCCATTCCTAAGGATGTGTTATTTCCTACAGAAAGTATTCCAAGATCTAAGAATGTTCCGGCTGTATAGGTATTGGCATTTGGTAGAGAAAGAGTCCCTGCTCCCACTTTGTGAAGAGGTCCACTTCCACTAATAGCACCTGATAGAGTAAAGGTGGTTCCATTACTATCTACACTTGCTGACCCTGTAAGATTGACTGGATTTGTAAGAGTTAATACTCCAGCTCCTGCGGACAAGGTTGTAGTAACTGCCATTGTTAATGTGCCCATTCCTAAGGACCCGTTATTTCCTACAGAAAGTATTCCAAGATCTAAGAATGTTCCCGCTGTATAAGTATTGGCATTTGGTAGAGAAAGTGTTCCTGCTCCTACTTTGTGAAGAGGCCCACTTCCACTAATAGCACCTGATAGAGTAAAGGTATTTCCATTACTATCTATACTTGCCGACGCTGTAAGATTGACTAGATTTGTAAGGGTTAATCCTACAGCTCCCGATTGAAGAGTTGTACCTACATCCATTGTAAGAGTTCCACTTCCAAGAGCTGAGCTATTACCAACAGCAATTACTCCTAGAGTAAGGTCTGTTCCACCCATGTAGGTGTTTGCTCCGTTAAGAACAAGCGCTCCCATTCCAGTTTTTTCTAATAAACCAGAACCACTGATGACTCCTGTGCCAAAAGTAAATGTAAACCCGTTGGTATCAAAGGTATCTGTCCCAATTAATTGAATACTGTTAGTTACAGTAAAGTTACCTTCTGCTAGAAGAGTTGTTGCATTTTCCATTGTAAGAGTTCCTGAAGGATCTCCTAGCGCACCAGTTCCTGCTGCGCTGCTTATTCCTATGCCAATGGTTCCTTGATTTAAATGGGTTCCAAGCGTGTAGGTGTTAGCTTGATCTAGGATAAGTGTTCCTGCATTTCCAACTCCTACGTTAACTTCAAGGGGCCCCACACCGGAAATCACCCCTCCTTGAGTCGCTGTGCTGCCAGTGGAAACATTGATTGTTGAACCTCCTACAAGCACAATCGGATTCGAGATGGAAAAATTTCCAAGATATTGGAGAGTTGTTCCTGCAGCCATGGTGAGAACACCTGCACTATTACCTAGCACATTACTAGCTCCAATGGCAATGGTTCCTACATTAAGGTTTGTTCCCGCTGTGTAGCTATTTGTGCTATTGGTAAGTGTTAATGTTCCTGCGCTCGTTTTGGTTAAGGGACCTGTTCCTGTGATTTGTCCTGAAAGAGTGAGATTAAAGGCATTTGAATCAAATATAGAATTTGGATTTATGGCAATTGGATTGGATAGAGAGAAATTCCCTTCGGCTTGCAGGGTTGTTCCTCCTGTCATGGTAAGAGTTCCGCTTCCAAGAACATCGTTATTACCTATACCAAGAATTCCGGCGGTGAGACTTGTTCCGAGTGTATAGTTATTTCCCCCATTCGTAAGAACAACAGTTCCCGCTCCACTTTTTTGTAAAAGACCGGCTCCTGTAATCATCCCTGTAAGGGTTAAGGTATTTCCATTACTATCAAAGTCATCTGTTCCTGTTAAGGTAATGCCATTTGCTAAAGTTACCCCTG
>Ga0207097_1009_pt1 | contig 47422 bp, 38 predicted proteins | sample Alteio_BWMinHeat_87_FD_153541 | JGI IMG/M metagenome (GOLD analysis project Ga0207097, IMG submission 153541) | Enriched cells from forest soil in Barre Woods Harvard Forest LTER site, Petersham, Massachusetts, United States -... | ecosystem: Environmental > Terrestrial > Soil > Temperate forest >...
TTTATTTTTTGAGTTTGGTTGATAGGTTCTTGATGTCTTCGTGGATGGATTTGACGAGGCCTTTTTCTGTGTAGGAAGAATACACTCCTACGATGCGCGAAACTAAGATGGCAATATAAAATTGCCCAAGAATCCCTTCAATAATCACAAAGGTTTGAGCAAGATCGCTCATGGCTACAATATCGCCAAAGCCAATGGTGAGAAGAGTGATAAAACTAAAGTAGACCATTTTAGAAAGAAATTCCGTAGCATAAAAAAAGGGCATATTATCTCCGCTTGGCAACCTAAAAGATCCAGGCGTGATATACTCAACAATCATATAGATTAAAGAGAACACAAAACCAATCATAAAATAGGCACAAATAACGCCTCTTAATGTTTCTAAAGTCACACGCGCTCTTAATACAACATTATAAAGAATAGAAGCTGTGCAAATAACCATAAAAAAGAGAGTAAGAACAAGGCTTAGAAGAGCAAAATCCGTAATAAATGTATGAAGCGTTATCCAATCAAGGACAAGAGCTGGAATAGCCAAACAAACGCAGATGATTTTAATAGCTTTAGGATGATGGGCGTTAAAAATGGCCGCAATAAATACGCAAGTAACAAAAAACTCCCAAATGCCAATATAAATAAGACCTCGATTATAAGGCCTAAACAAAAAAAGAAGGATAAGAAATACAAGCAGTTGGGAAAAATACCCCGAAAATAAATAGACTATCTTATCCTTTATCTTACTAAGCATGGTGTCACCTCTTTTTTTTACACCATACAGATCACCTTAAATCTCATCTATAGAAAAATTCTTTAGGAATTAGGTATTGATAGAAAATAAATTATATGTCATAATTAGTCGTTTATAAATTATATGAGTATTATTATGAGTCCTTTATTTCCTGTAGTTCATTCTTTTCCTACTTCAGATATCAGGTCAAATAAAAAACCCAAAACAGAAGTTAGCACTGAGCAGGTCTCTATACACTTATTTACAGGACCTTCGCCTGTATGCGTTTCTTTGCAAGAGGAATTAGCTACCTTGACCCCTCTTTCAGAAGAGCAGACTGCATTCATAAAAAGACCAAAAGGAGAACATTCCCTTACACACTTATGCTTAAGCAGAAGAACACAAAAAGCCTTCGACAAATTAAAAGAGCCATTTCCCGACTTAAATGAAAATTGCTTAAAGCAAATTTACTTAGAACACTTGTATAATTACATAAGTTTTCAAGATATAATAAAAAAAGATGCCCGATTTGATTTTCAATCTCAAACCTCTACTAATTGCGTATACTTAGTATATAACGCCACTTCTTCTAAAAGCCTAATCAGTCGTTTTCACTTCTCTAGAAATCAGAAAACAAAACAACTGTCTCTCACCTTTAATTTTCCAAAATCTAGCGCTGAAATAGCAGCCCATTTTTATAAGGCTTATAAGAGAAGTATGAGTCCTGATTCTTTTCAGAAAGGAGAGCTTAGCTTAAGTCATGAAAGTATGAAGATTATCGAGGACTTATTTTCCTTACTCAAACCAAGCCTTTTAGAAGCTCATATCAATTTTATTCAATATCTTATCGATAAAGAAAAAACTCTCCAAAGACCTCTTATTAGCGATGAAGCAGCAATAAAAAAAGAACATGATCTAATCAAAGCTATGGCTACTGTTAATGGGGTTGCCTTAGAGGCTCTTGTAGATATTTGCATAAAAATGCTTCCCTACAAACCAAGTCCCTAGTTTATTATAGGTGGGGTTTTCTTAAGTTCATCAAATTGTTTAGCAAGCACTAAAGCTTCTTCATCTGTGCAGTTTCCGCTCTCGATTTTTTCTCTAATGCACTCAGCCTCTTCCATCCATCTTCTTTGCAAAAGCTTTTGTATCGTATCGACAAGATGGACTTCTGCTTTTTGAAAATGCACCTTTTTTTGTAGGATTTCTTGTAAAATAAGCTGCTCAGCAGGCGATTCCAACTTAATAGCCATACTAAATACATCTAAAGGTTTTTTCTCCTTAAATGCCTCCATATAGAAAGAGAAAAGCTTTTGGCACACCTCTTGCTTAAATGCTTTTTCATTTAAATTTTTCTCTACAAGCTCTACTAAGCGCGGCATTGTTTGCCCTATAAGAAATAGCCACCTTAAAAGATCTGTTTCAAGAACCCTATCAGGATCTACCTCCATAAAGGTCACTCTTCCCGATTTTTTAATATAAATCTCAGGAGGCATAATATCTTGACCAACCCCAAGCATCTTTTCTGGTACATCTGCTAAATGAGCAAGCTTTTTTAAACTCTCGTGAATCATGACAGAATGCTCCCACTGCCTTACTCTTGCACCAATTTCTTCTACGCAAGCGTTTTTTTGGGAAGGAGAGGTTAAATCAATGCGTTTGGAAAGATGGCTAAATAAAAACGTTAAATAGTCTTTACTCTCTTCTATAAGTCTTGTAAAAGCTTCCGGGCCATATTCTCTTAAAAAAGTATCCGGATCGGCGTGAGGAGGCATTTGAATCACAAATACCTCTACCCCTTTTTTCTGAAAAAGATGCCCAATTTTAGAAGTCGCTTCTTGCCCTGCATTATCGGCATCGAGTGCTAAATAAACTTTATTTACACCCAAATGAAGAAGTTCTTTAACATGCCCTTCTCCAAAGGCTGTCCCTTGCCCTGCAACTGTGTAATTAAATCCTAGATGAATTAAGCGCAGCGCATCAATTTGCCCTTCAACAACAATCACCTTGCGCTCTTTAGTCAGGCGCGTTCTACAGTAACTTAATCCAAAAAGAATTTGCGACTTTTTAAAAAGGGGGGTTTCAGGGGTATTGATATATTTTCCTCCAAATACCTCCTCTTTCATTTTACGCGCAGAAAACCCTATGACATTTCCCGAGACATCGCGAATGGGAAAAGTGATTCTTTCAGAAAAGAAGCTTCTTCTTTTTCCATAAGAAGTCATGCTTTCTAAGCCAGATACTTGCAATACCTCATCGCTCATCCCCTGAGCATGCATCATCTTCAGGAATAGCTCCCCATTTTTAGGAGCATACCCTATTTGAAAAGACTTAATAAATGTTAAGTCAATTCCCCTCTGATACAAATAATTTAAGGCATCCCTTCCTTCCTCACTATAAAGGAGAAAAAAATGAAAAAAGTGACAGGCTTTTTCAAGGGATTCCCTTAAAGCAGCCTTACTTGGGCCCTTCTCCCGCGCATCTTCTTCCTGAAGCTCTAAAGGAACATGAAATCTTTCGGCTAAATATTCAATGGCATCGATAAATCCCATTTTGAGATGCCCCATTAAAAAAGAAATAGCATCTCCATGAGCGCCGCACCCAAAGCAATGATAATGGGAATCTCCCTTGTTAATCATAAAAGAAGGGGTCTTTTCCTCATGAAAAGGGCAAAGAGCTTTATAGGCAGAGCCCGCTCTTTGGAGTTCAATATGGGAAGAGACAACCTCAGCAAGGTCAATCTTCTGCTTTAAATGTTCCAAACTTTCTTTCTTGTATATAGCCATGAGCTTATTCTATAATGCTATCCAAAACGAGGTCAATGAGATATTTCTATGGAAGATTCAAAGGAAGGGATTTTACCCCCTCTAAAGCACGAAGAAATTAAGGCTTTAAAGGAAAAAATTAAAGAGGTAATGACCTCTGTCCTAACAGAGGTTTTTCAATCTAATGGGGATCTGCAAGAAGCGCAAATCCAATCGCGCCTCTATTGCCCTAAAAATAAAAAATCTCCGGGCGAAATCCAAAAAGATTTAGAGCACTTAGAAGAGGCATTGCACAGACTCGATCTTTTTTGCCAAAGCGCTAAAAAACAACTTAGCAAAGCCATTGACAAAACCAAAAAAGAACAAAACAAAATTTTCACCACAGAAGAAAGCACTCTACCGCTCCACCACTTCTCCAAAGACCCTCAAGGCGCCCCCATCCCCAAACACCTCGAAAACCTCATCCACAAAACCCCCTAACGGAGAGAAGTAACACTTTCCTCCCTCTCTCTTCCTCTGTGGTTTCTTGTCTCTGTGGTTTTTCTTAAATGCGAGTCCTTGCATCTTCAAGCGTTAGCCAAAGAATTAACCACAGAGACAAGAAGCCACAGAGGAAGAAAGGGAGAATAAAAAAAACTCTCTCTGTCTTTTCAGTTTTTCTTATGGTATTGCGCTTTTAGCCCTCTACGCTATAATGGGTGAAACAACTTAAAGCAGATCTTTCCTATGACAATACTATCTGATACCAAGACTTCTCCGATGATGCTCCAGTGGCAGGCGTGCAAAAAAAAGGCAGAAGGAGCCATTGTTCTTTTTCGCTTAGGAGATTTTTATGAAGCCTTTGAAGAAGATGCCGTTTTACTTAGTAAAGAGCTTGATTTAACGCTTACCAAAAGACAAGAAACACCTATGAGCGGGGTTCCGGCTCACACCATGGAATCTTATGTAGATAAACTAGTAGGTTTAGGGCATAGAGTTGCGATTGTAGAGCAAGTAGAAGATCCTAAACTCGTCAAAGGGATTGTAAAAAGAGAGATTGTGCGCATTGTCACGCCAGGAACCCTTATTAACTCCTCTCTTCTTACTGATAAACGGAATAATTTTTTAGTAGCTATCACTTCCTTAAATGGCATTTTTGGAGTGGCTATTTTAGATGTCACCACAGCTGACTTTAAAGGGTTTGAACTAGACGATATAAAAAAACTCAAAGATGAGCTGTATCGCATTAATCCTTCTGAAATTCTTATTTCTAAAAAGTGCCAGAAAGAAATTAACCTCGATGTCGAATGTAGCTTGAATGTAAAAGAAGAATGGCATTTTGACGGCTCTATTTGTTTGGACATTCTTTTAAAACATTTTAAGGTGCATAACCTTGATGGCTTTGGACTTAAAGGGATGAATGCCCTTATTGGAGCTGCAGGAGCCCTCCTTTCCTATGTTAAAGAAGAGCTAAATGTATCAGCTGATCATATAAATACCATTAGCTTACAAGAGAACTCTTCCTTAATGGGTTTAAGCCATACAACCCAAAAGCATTTAGAGCTTCTTACCCCTTTGAATAATGGGAAAAAAGAGCACACGCTTCTCTTCCATCTCGACCATACCAAAACACCTATGGGCGGAAGACTTCTTAAACAGTGGATCAGCTATCCTCTTTTATCTTTAGAAGATATTGAAAACAGGCAAGAAGCGATAGCATCTTTAGTAGGAATCCCTCTAGAGTTAAGCGCCATCCGCGATCTAGAAAGGCTCATGATGCGTATTCAATCGGGCTACGCCTCTCCAAAAGATTTAGCCGGATTAAAAACCTCGCTAGAGCCCATTCCGGAGGTGCAAGAAACTCTTAAAAACATCCACGCTAAGCTGCTCATTGAAGAAAGCGCTCATTTAACAGATGTTTCTGAAATCACGCAAATGATAGGAGTTGCACTAGTCGATAACCCTCCTTTTAGACTAAGTGATGGAGGCGTGTTTAGAGAAGGCTACAATAAAGAGATCGATGAGCTTTCTCTTTTAAGATCAGATAGCCACAGCTGGATTGCTAAATACCAAGTAGAGCTTCGAGAACTCACCCAAATTAAAACGTTGAAGGTTGGATTTACAAGAGCCTTTGGCTACTACATTGAAGTGAGTAGAGGGCAAGCAGATAAAATCCCGGATTCTTTTCAACGCAGACAAACGCTTGTCAATGCAGAGCGATTTATTACCCCTCTCCTTAAAGAATATGAATACAAAATGCAGACAGCGGAGCAAAAACTCTCTTTATTAGAAGCCAAGCTTTTTTCTGAGCTCAGAGAAAAAGTTGCCTCTTTTGCTTCAAAAGTTTTACTGATTGCAAAAGCGATTGCGCAAATTGATTGCCTCTTTTCTCTTTCTCTTGTAGCGCAAAAAAAGGGCTACATTAAGCCTGAAATGGACGCAGGAGGAACAATTGATATTAAAGAAGGAAGACACCCTGTCATAGAAGCTTCCTTGCTAGGAGAGTCCTTTATTCCGAATGATGTCTTATTAGACGAGCAGTCAAACAGGCTTATTCTTCTGACAGGGCCTAACATGGCAGGGAAATCTACCTACATGAGGCAAGTAGCCCTTCTTGTGATCATGGCTCAAATAGGAAGTTTTATTCCTGCAAGGACAGCTAAAATAGGGATTGTCGATAAGGTCTTTACCCGTATTGGAGCAAGCGATGATCTATCAAGGGGGCAATCGACCTTCATGGTAGAAATGGCAGAAGCAGCTAATATTTTACATAATGCCACCAAGTCTTCCCTGATCATTTTGGATGAAATAGGAAGAGGAACTAGCACCTACGACGGAATTGCTATTGCCTCTTCTCTTGCAGAATACCTGCTAACCCATAAAGAAAAGGGAGGCAAAACTCTTTTTGCTACGCATTACTGGGAACTTACAGAATTAGAAGCTAAAATTCCTGGAGCTATAAACTACCACGTTGCTGTGCATGAAGGCGCAGACGGGATAGTCTTTTTAAGAAAAATCCTTAGAGGAAGCACCGATAAAAGTTATGGCATCCATGTGGCAAAGCTTGCAGGTCTGCCCCATGAAGTGATTAGGAGAGCAAACGAAATTCTTAAAGGCCTAGAAACTAAAAAACCTATAAAGCCTCAAAAGATGAAAGAGCTCGATCTTTTCTCTCCTAAAGAAGAGATCTACGACCACGCCCTAAGAGAAGAGCTCAAAAAAATAGATCCCAATACGCTTACGCCTCTTGAAGCTTTACAAAAACTAGTCCATTGGAAAAAAAACTATGGCCTATAACGCAAAACTTTTAGATCTTTTTCCAACAGATCCTGGCGTGTATCTCATGAAAGATGCGCAAAAAAACATTCTTTATATTGGAAAAGCTAAAAATTTAAAGCAGCGTGTTAAACAGTATTTTGTTCCGGGAAGAGATGAAAGGATCATGGTGCCTTTTCTTACCTCTCAAGTGGCCCACATTGAAACGATCATTGTTACAACAGAAAAAGAAGCGCTTCTTTTAGAAAGCACCCTCGTTAAAAAGCACAAGCCCAAATATAACGTTCTTTTAAAAGATGATAAGACATTTGTAAGCCTCATGATTAACCAAAAACACATGTGGCCAGAGGTGCGTCTTGTTCGTTATAAAGGCAAGCCTAAAGAAGACGGGCTGTATTTTGGTCCCTATACAAATGCCTTTGCTGCAAGACAAACTTTTGATCTTATCACGCGCCTTTTTCCTTTAAGACAATGTAGCGATGATGAGTTAAAAAGAAGAACGCGCCCTTGCCTACTCTACGGCATTAAAAAATGCATTGCTCCTTGCGTGAATAAATGTTCTAAAGAGGAGTACGATGTATTTGTTAATGGAGCCATTAAATTTTTAAAGGGACAAGATAAAGAGATCCTAAAAACCCTTTACCATGAGATGGAAAATGCCTCTCATGCCCTAGAATTTGAAAAAGCAGACGCTCTTTTAAAAACCATCCGGCAAATAGAGCATGTGACCGCAAATGATCAAATTGTTTCAAAAGCAGAAAGGAAAAATACGGACGTCTTAGGAATCTATCGAGAAGCTGATCAGGTTATCATTGCGCAGCTTCTTTTTAGAGAAGGAAAACTCACAGGCTCTGAGCACTTTTCTTTTCAGGAGGTTGTTGAAGACGATGTAGAGCTTTTAGAATCATTCATCTTGCAACACTACAAACAAGAGATCCCAGAAGAAATCTTAGTCCCAAAAGCTATTCCTTCAGCAGAAATAATCACTGAGCTTTTACCTCGTAAAACAAGCATTAAATTCCCTTTAATAGGAGAAAAAAAAGCTCTTGTAGAGCTTGCAGAAAAAAATGCCAAAGCCCTCTTTAATCAACAAAAAGATAAGGAAGAACTTAGAGAAAAAATGCTGCTCGACCTCCAAGAAATCTGCCTTCTTAATCGCTATCCCAAAAGAATTGAGTGCTTTGACACCTCTAATTTAGCTGGATCTGATTGTGTAGCTTCACTTGTTGCCTTCACAAATGGGGAGCGCGATAAAAATCGCAAACGCCTCTTTAAAATTAAAGGGCTTGATAAACCAGATGATTACGCAGCGCTCCACCAAGTTCTCTCAAGAAGACTTAATAGAGCCAAGGAAGAAGAGGATCTTCCCGATCTTATTATTGTCGATGGAGGAAAAGGACAGCTTAATATTGCTCTTAGCGTTCTTAAAGAACTAGACATTGCCTCTATCGATACCATAGGCCTTGCCAAAGAAGAAGCCAAACACACAAAAGGCCTTACAGAAGAGCAAATCTTTATTCCTCATGTAAAAGACCCTATCCGCCTAAAGCCCAACTCTCCTCTCCTCTTCTTCTTACAAAACGTACGCGATGAAGCGCATAGAGTGGCAATAGAATTCCAAAGACAAAGAACCAAAAAACGCACCATCACAAGCCAGATCGACCAAATCCCCGGCATCGGCCCCATCAAGCGCAAAAGACTCCTCACCCACTTCGGCAGCCTAAAGCGCATCAAAGAAGCCTCCGAGACCGAGCTAAAAGCCATCCCCGGCATCACAGCCAAAGACATCCAAAACATCAAGAAATAACAAAAAAAGAAATGTTATAATCTCAAGAAGCGACTTTTTTCAATTCATCCGCTGTTGCATCTATAGTGATAGGGTGAATTTTTCGTTTTGGGCCTTTTGAGAGTTGTTGAAGGTCGATATCATCATAAAGCTCCCTAAATTCTCGATCCTTCGCATCTAAATGTTTGAGGACATACAAGCGAACGCATAATTCCAAAGACGGAGAAATTTTATTTTGTTCGTCTTCCCATTTTAGAACAGCAACATGACTTACCCCGAATGTTTTACCAAACTCTGTCTTTGTCATCTCCAAATACGTTCGGATATATCGAATTTCATTACCAGTTAGAGCAGTTGGCTTATGAATAATCTCCTGTAAAACAGCAAGCATGAGTTTATTCATATCAATATCTATGCACCATTCTCCCGCTGCTTTTTTCATGGGAACATTAACCAACTTTACCGGAATGCCAAGACCTTTATAAATAAAAGTTTCGGTTTTTCTATTTTTTGTTGTTTTTTTCATTTTACCCTTATCACTGTAATGATTATCATTTCATCTTCAAATGCAACAATAACTCTCAGACTAATTCCATCAATTGTTTTTCCGCAGATCGCGTATTTCCACATTTGTGTTTTAACATCGAAGAGATCTTTTTTTTCTTCGCGAGCCCCGTTTTTCAACACATACAGCACATGCTTTAAATCAATCAGTCGCTCATTTTGCCTTTGGAAGGCGTGAGCGCTAACGATATAGGTGCCTTTTTGAACGTGCTCTCTAATCTTTTTTAATAATGCTCCAGCCTTTAAAGCAATACCCAATTCGCCACCCATTTTTCTCACATTGTAAGTTAATTACACATTTAAATCAAAAAATTTCCTAGAGCATGTAAGTTAAAAGACTTAGAAAGCTAAAAATGCGTCGGCAACGCCTAAATCAAGAACAAAAAAACAAAAATCAATTGCCTGATATCAATGCCCAAATATCCAAGGCAGAGTGGCCTTAGAACTTCCGCAGGCCCCCAACGCCAATGCACTCGTCGTCGCCGTAGTAGTCGTCGTAGTAGACGTCCAAGCCGCCCGGGCCGAAGCCCCCAACAATCAAATGATAGCCATCAACCACTTCATGACAACGCGTATAGGTCAATCGCTTGTCTCTATAAAGACGAGAGCCTGAATAGCGGTTTTCCCAAAGGATACAAGTGGCAGCATCGAGGAAACCTGGCACTTTGTAACCTTTCGATTCTGCAAGCTGCTTTTGGAAATCATAACTCTTATTCCTGCTGCCTGGAAGAACATCCATTGTCATCGCAGCCCATTCAAATTCTACCTTAGAGGGTTTGTCCACTTCAGGTTTTAAAATTTCATCCCAAATATATCTGCAACCTAAACCTCCTGACGCCTTGTCAAGGTTATTGAGGTTAGAAAGAATACGGGGTTCTGTAACCGGAGCACCATTAACGGTTTTGCTGATATTTTTAATCAAAGGTGCAACAATATGTGTCTCTGCAGCTGTTTTCCCCTCATTACCATAAATGGGGCAGGGAGAGCTAAGAAAATCGAGAAGCGCTTGTGGTTTAGGAGGGAGTTTCTCTAAGAATGCTGCCGGATTTGCCCAATCCTCTTGAGAAATCGTAAAGCAAGCTTCGGCTTCTTTACGTAAACGTATTGCCAATTCCTTCTCCCCTTTTTGATCTGCAGAGTCAGCTGCCTTTAAAAGGAAATAGCTTTTCTCTGCAGGATCTTTTAATAAAGAGCAGAGGGCTATGTAAGCCTTAATATGCCACGGATCATGAACAATAATCTGTTTATAAATAGAAACGGCGTCTTCCTGATCGGTTTGAAGAGAAGCAATTATCATTGCTTCCGCTATTTGCTGCGAGGTTGGATTTAATGATAAATAATGAGCTAGAAGAAGCGCATCCATTTTTACTGGGATAGGACTAATTGTTTTGTAATGCTCTAAAGTTCTAATAGCTTCTTGTACTTTATTTTCTTCAAACTGGCGTAAAGCCAGATGAAGATACGCAAGAGCAGCTTTTTTGGGTTTACCCGCCCTTTCATAAAATAGGGGCAGAGCAGCATAGTCTTCTGATCTTTTTGTATGCAAAAATGCGTTCTTATAAGCTTCTAAGATGTCTTCATTATCTATGGCGCTTTTAGCTCCTTCCAAATAAACTTCAGCAAGTTTCCTGTTTTCCTTTTTAAAATGGGACAATGTGGGAATACGGTCCTCTTTTTTCCACTCATCAATAAGGCCTTTAACAAAAAGGTTGGGCTTAGGGTTACTAACAGGAGCTCTACATGTTGGACAAATATTAACTTGATCAACTACAGACTTCTCAAATGTATGAGAGCAATTGAGGATAGTAGGACTTTCCATGGTACAATGAGTCACTGGGCAGTCAAATTTTACATCTTCTTTTTGAGAGATTTGCGCATTTAATTTTCTAGCAACTTCCTTGATGCGCTTTATGCAATCCTCTTTTCCCATCCTTATAGGATCATACTTGCTAGGGAGAGATGTAACTGCCGGGCTACTCAGGAACTCTACTTCCATAAAGGATGATTCTGGAAAATAAACAGAAGACATAAAAAACACATTTTATTAATGAAAATTTATTATAAAATAATACAACAATATGCATTAAATATATATTAAAAAAACAGATTATCACCTTACGATTGAATGTATGCAAAACTAAGTGTTTTGTATACATTTGAGGATAAGATGTTCACAAAAACAAAAGTTGACAACGTAAGTAACAGAAAATAAGGTTTATCGGAGAGAGTGCCCGTGATGCTCTCCAAAAATGGGTCAAAATATTTTTCTCGTTTTTTTCTTCATCATCCCTTAAAATCTCCCTAAGTAATTAGGTATGTAAGCATAATGCGTAAATTTATTTTTATTATTTTAATGGGGGGTTTTATGAATACGATATCCGCTACTCAAAATCTTTCTCATGAACAAAGAGAGACATCTTTTGAAACTGCTAAGCAAGCCCTTATCGATAAAATCCAACATCGCGGAGATCTTCCTCATGTGCCCGTTGAAAAACAGCTTCAATTGCTAGGCGAGCTTGCAACATTTGAACTTGGGCAATTTCTCATTGAAAGAGGCGGCTTAAACGGGTACTGGACCCACTATGTCATTACGCACCCTAAGCGCCAAACTACATCTCTTTCTTCACGTGAAACATTTCTTCTTAATTCAGCACCGACTTGCCTTGCGACGCAAGAGAGATTCTCTATTTTCAAAAACCAAATCCAGCAATACATCCAAGAAGGATGCTCTTTTGCTTCTATTCCTTCTGGTCTAATGGCTGATTTACTCGATCTTGACTACTCAAGAGTGCAAACATTTACCCTCAACGGCATCGATCTTGATGCAGAAACTCTTTCTCAGGCCAAAGACTATGCTAAAGAAAAAGGGCTTCTAGATCATTGTGAGTTTTCTGAAAAAGACGCTTGGAAGCTCGATATCAACGAAGCATTTGATCTACTTGCAAGCAATGGGCTAGCCATTTATGAACCAGATGATGACAAAGTGGTTGCTCTTTATCGTCAATTTTACAATGCCCTTAAACCAAGTGGCGTTCTTATTACCAGTTTCTTAACGCCACCCCCTATGCCAGGCTTAAAAACAGAGTGGAAACTAGAGTTTATTAATCTAGAAAATCTTCAACTTCAGAAAATCCTATTCGTAGATATCTTAGATGCTAAATGGCAAGTATTCAGAGCAGAGGAAACCGTTAAAAACCAGCTTAGGAAAGCAGGTTTTAGCAACATCGAAATCCTTTACGATAACGCACACATTTTCCCAACAGTTGTCGCTAAAAAATAATACGATGAACAAAGAGGGATAAATTCCTTTCTCTCTCTTTCCCCTCTCTGTGGTTTCAAGTCTTCTGTGGTTTATCTTAAATGCAAGCCTTTTGGATCCTTCAGTCTTGAATTTAAGATAAACCACAGAAGACTTGAAACCACAGAGAGGGGAAAGAGGAAAAATTTATCTCTCTTTGTATAACCTATGTGATAGCAAACCTTTTTCTTTCAGAGGAGTTCGGAGGCTCTTCGCAGAGCTGAGTCGATGTGCGGGTGGATGTTTTTTTCTCCGACGAGGTTGGAGAGGCCATAGCTTTTTAGGTTTTTGAGGACTTCTGGTTTAACCCCTGAGAGGATAAGAGGGGTTTTGTCGCTTTGGCATTTGAGGATGAATTCTTTAAGGGCGTGCAGGCCTGTTGCATCGATGAGGGGAACTTTTCTCATTCTTAGGATAAAGACTTTGGGAGGCAGTTCGATATTTTTTAAGACGTCTTTTAAAGTGTCTGCTACGCCAAAAAAGAAGGGGCCATTAATTTCGTAGACTTCCACACCTTTTGGAACGCGTTTTTTAGAGATGGCATCGGGGTCTTCTTTTTCTTCGTCTTCTTCAAAAAGAGAAGAGGTGGAAATCACTTTAGGAACATGGCTCATTTTTTTCATAAATACAAAGGCGGCTAAAACCATTCCTACCTCTACAGCGATTGTGATATCTACAAAGACAGTTAGCAAAAAAGCTGTAAGAAGAATGGCGATATCTCCCTTGGGAGCCTTCAGTAAATATCTAAAGTGATCGATCTCGCTCATGTTCCAAGCAACCATCACAAGCACTGCCGCTAATGCCGCAAGAGGGATTTTACTCACAATAGGGGCAAAGAAAAGAAGGATGAGTAATAAAGTGATTGCATGAATCATGCCCGCAAAAGGCGTCTTAGCGCCTGTTTTAGCGTTAGTGGCTGTGCGAGCAATAGCACCTGTTGCAGGGATCCCCCCAAAGAAAATAGAGCCCAAATTCCCAAACCCTTGCGCCACAAGCTCTACATTAGATTTATGGCGGCTCCCTGTCATTCCATCTCCAATTACAGCCGATAGAAGAGATTCTATCCCGGCAAGAAGTGCAATAGTAATGGCATCAGGAATTAAAGCCTTAATATTTTCCAAACTAAAGGAAAGGTGAGGCATAGTTGGTGTGGGCAAAGTGCTTGGAAGCTCTCCAAACCGGGAAAAGATTGTTTCTATAGGAAGATCCAAAAGAAATGTCCCTGTTGTTACAATCACAATAGCCCCTATAGCCCAAGGAATGATCGGGAAAAATTTACGAATGAGAAGGATTATAATAAATGTAGAAACACTCACTCCTAGGGTCAGAGGGTCAAAGCTCGGAAAAGCGTTAAAATAAGCACTCCACTTCTCTATAAAAGCTGCTGGAGGAGCATTCATTTGAAGCCCAAAAAAGTCTTTGATTTGGGAAGAAAAGATGATGACAGCAATCCCTGAGGTAAAGCCTGTAATCAGAGGGTAAGGAATATACTTAATGAGCGTTCCTAAACGGCAAATTCCCATGATAATAAGAAGAAACGCTGCAAGAATGGTTGCAAAGGCCAAACCCTCATAGCCTTGTCTTTGAATAATCTCGTAGACAATCACAACAAAGGCCCCTGTAGGCCCCCCTATTTGGACCCGGCTTCCGCCGAAAAGGGAAATAATAAAACCCGCAACAATCGCTGTATAAAGCCCTTTTTCCGGCCCTACCCCAGAAGAGATAGCAAAAGCCATAGCCAAAGGCAAAGCCACAATTCCTACAGTGATCCCTGCGCCTAAGTCCTTTTTAAAACTGCTGAACGTGTAGTTTTTAAGGCAGGCCCAAGATTTAGGAATAAATTCTTTTAGGTGATCCGCACTTGATTTTTTCTTCATATGACTCGATGTTCCACTTTTTACGGCTCCCTGGGGTAATTCCAGCTTTGCCATATCAATTCTCCTCGGCGTCCATAGCTACCCGCTATGAACTTCTCGTTCGAAACGCTTCGCTTTGATCTGGCTTTGCTGGAATCACCCCAGAGAGCCGTAAAAAGTGGAACATCGAGTTATAATCTACCATATACAAATTTCTTGAATTTAAATTAAGTTAAAATTATTATCATAATTACCAAGGGAGGCTTTTATGAAGGGCATGAATCGGGTCGTTAATCCTAAATTAAATAAGAAAATAAAAAAAGATGTACGCTCTGCACGTACTACCAAAGAAACTTCTAGCTTAGAATCTAAAGGAATTATTACAAGACATCCTAAAGCAGCAGCAATTAGAAAAAAAGCTGCATCCATTACAAGAACACTTAAAAGCCTTGAAAGTAAAAGAGCCAAACGCGCCTCTCACCCCTCTAAACGCACTAATCCTGAAAGTGTTACGGAACAATCTCCTCCAGCTTTCGCTCATAGAGAAGGCAAGCGTTGGATGAAAACTCTAGCTAAACAAACCAAAGACAAGAATGTCCGTCTTAGGACAAAAAGCACAAAAACCAGGTAAATAAAGCGATTTTTTAGTATAGTCAGCAGATGATTGAAGAAAAACCTAGAAATTGCTTAAGAATTGCCCATATCTCCGATTTACACTTTGCAAGGGTGTGTTTTAACCCCTTGCAATTTCTTTCTAAAAGATGGGTGGGGAACTTTAACTCCCTCCTTACAAGAAAAAACGCCTTCCTTCCTGAAAAACTTTTTTACCTTCCAGATCTTTTTAAAAAGATCCAAGTCGATCATATCATTATCTCAGGAGATCTAACAACCACTTCCTTACATAAGGAATTTAAAGCCGCAAAAGAACTTGTAGACGCCCTTAGCAAAACAGGCATTCCTCTTTATGTTATTCCAGGAAATCACGACCACTATACAAAAAGCGCCTATAAGAAAAGAATATTTTATGACTATTTCCCCTCTTCTTTTGATGAAAAATGCCCTTTTAATCTAAAAGACGACGGGCTTACCTTAAAACCCCTTGGAAATAACTGGTCGCTTATTGCTTTAGATACAACTCTTGCGACCCCCCTATTTTCCTCTTACGGCTATTTTTCTAAAGAGCTAGAAAGCAAACTAGAAAAAGTTCTTCAAGAAACCCCAAAAGACCATAAAATCCTGCTTACTAACCACTTCCCCTTTTTCAATAACGAAGTCCGAAAGATCTTGAAAAGGGCAGAAGACTTAAAAAGCCTTTTACAGAAGTTCCCCCAAGTAAAGCTATTTTTGCACGGGCATAATCATAGACAAATTCTTGCAGATTTAAGAGCCAACAACCTCCCCATTATTCTAGATAGCGGAAGCACAAGCCACAAACAAAGAGGGGGATGGAATCTCATTGACATTACCGAAAAAGAATGTTTTGCTCATCAAATAGAGACAAAAAAAACAAAAAAAACTTCGTTTAAGTGGGTGTCTGATGGCTTGGAATAAAGAGGGTCTTCGTTTTGGGTGTACGCAATGTGGTAAATGCTGCACAGGAACACCGGGATACGTTTGGGTAAACAAAAGGGAGATTGCCGAAATGGCGACCTTTTTAAAAATATCCCCAGAGGAATTTGTTAAAAAGTACACAAGAGAAGTAGATGGCCATCTAGCTCTTTTAGAAGACGCTAAAAACTATGATTGCGTCTTTTTAAAAGACGGCAAAACCTGCACCCTTTACGGCTCAAGACCCACCCAATGCCGCACCTATCCTTGGTGGCCAGAAAACGTCAAATCTAAAGAAGCCTGGGAAGAAGAAGGAAAGCGCTGCGAAGGCATTAACCATCCCGATGCCCCCCTCATCTCCTTCGAAGAAATCAAAAAAGGGCTAAACCAAAACCGAGAATAACAAAGAGAAAAATCTCTTCTCTCTTTTTTCTTCCTCTGTGGTTTCTTCCCTCTGTGGTTTAAAAAAATGCGAGTCTTTGTGTACTCAAGCGTTAGCCAAAGATTTAACCACAGAGACAAGAAACCACAGAGGAAGAAAGAGGGAGAAAAATTAATTCTCTTTGTTAGGCTTTGCGGGTGATGAATTGGGACTTAATGTTTTGGGGATTTAGGAGTTTTTGTACAACACCTATGGCTACTTCGGCGCTAAAAGGCTTGCAAGAGAAAATATCGATATAAGCATCGCCATTTTTATCTACAAAGTGCCCGGTGATTGAGCTTGTTTCTATAAACTGTAAAAGGGAGTAACCCGCAGCTTCTGGATTATGCTCTGCAAAATGCACAAGTAGAGGCTCGCCGTAACTTTTCATATCAATTGCATCAACAATCACTTTCGTAAAATTAGCAAGCGTATCGCGGCTGGTAATAGCTGCAACATCACAAGCCTTGCAATCTAAAATCAGATGATATCCCCAAGATTCTTCCGAAACACAGGTGCCACATTTTGCCTCTTCATTTGCTTGAAGATTACAAAATAAGAAAGAACCAATAATTAATTTTGCAAAAATAATTTTTTTCATCTATAAATCCTTTAGGTTGATGATTGAAATGCTTGAGATGTTATAAGTTAAGTCATTCTTTTTTAACAGGATTTTCTTATGAAATATACACTTGCTTTAGTGACAGGTGCCAATTCGGGGCTTGGGAAAGAGCTTTGCAAGCAACTTGCAGCTAAAGGCATTCCCTTGCTAATCACGGGGCGCAATGAAAAGGAGCTAGAGGAATTAGCTCTAGCCCTTAGAAATTTTGTTCCTGTGAGTATTTGTGTGGCTGATTTAGCAAAAAACAGAAAAGTACTTACTCAGACTATTGAAGAAAAAAGTCCTGATCTGATTATTAATAGTGCGGGGCTGGGGTATTATGGCAATGTGCTTACTCATTCAAGAGAAGAAGAATTAGAGGTTTTAGAGGTCAATGTTAATGCTCTTGTAGAAATTTGCATGGCTGCTACTAAAGCGCTCTTAATGCAAAAAAGAGGCGGCACTATTTTGAATGTTTCTTCCGCCGCCGGATTTTTTTGTTATCCAAGCTTTGCCATTTATAGCTCTTCAAAAGCTTTTGTCACCCACTTTTCTAAAAGTATCGATCTAGAAATGAGGGATTTAGGGATTCGCGTTCTTTGCTCTTGCCCGGGGAAAATAGCGACCCCTTTTAAAATTAAAGCTTCTAAAGGCGCTTCTCATTCAAAAGACCCCCTTACAATCCCTGTAGAAAAAGCTGCACGTTTAATGATTGATCAAATAGAAAAACAAAAAGCTTTTAGTATTATTGACTATCGCTACAGAATTTTAGCTTTTATAGGAAGGCTACTGCCTGAAAAATGGGTGGCTACAATACTCTTAGGTGGCGAGCGATGACAAGTGTTTTGATCATCTCTTTTTTGACGATGCTAAGTTCTTCGAAAGTAAGCTGACAATCATCTAGCTGTCCATCGTGCATTTTTTCTGAAACTAGACTCTCAACCATTTTAGCAATGCTCTCTTCTGTCACTTTAACTAAGGATCTAGACGCTGCTTCCACTTTATCTGCAATCATAATAATGGCAGATTCCTTGGTATGAGGCTTGGGTCCCTGGTAAGAAAAATCAGAGGGGTTAACAGAAGAGGGATCATCTTTCATTAACGCTAGCTGTTTTTCATAGAAATATTTTACAAACGACGTTCCATGATGCTCTTTAATCACATCGATAAAGCTTTTAGGCAGCCTATGTTTGCGCGCTAAGCACTCCCCTTCTCCAATATGCGTCATAATCACTTGAGCCGATTCCTTAGGAGTTAAAAGCTGGTGGATATTTAGCCCGCCTAATTGATTTTCGTTGAAATAATGGGGATTAAAAAGTTTTCCTATATCGTGATAAAGAGAAGAGATTCTACAAAAAAGCCCATCGGCATGAATCGCTCTTGCGGCATTCTCAGCTAAATTTCCTACAACTAAACTGTGCTGATACGTTCCTGGCGCCTCTAAACTAAGCCTACGCAGAAGAGGACTGCTTGGATCTGCAAACTCCATAAGAGTCATATCAGTCATCACATTAAAGGAAGATTCTAATACAGGTAAAATGGCAATAATCATTAAAGAAGTGGCAAGCATAAAGACAAAGGTGGCTGATAAATCTCCCCATACAGACATATTATTTTGGGTAAAATGGAAAGCCATAATGACAATAGCAGAAGAGAGCCATACCTTAATGCAAACGCTAAAAATTTCTTTTTGCTTAATACTTTTTTTAGCGGATAAAATCCCTACTAAAGACGTAACAAAATTAAGTACTAAAAACTGAAGATTATCGACATCTAAAAAGGTGCCGCAAATAAGGGTGAGAAAAAAGGAGGTAAAAATAGCCACTTCACTTCCCAAAAGCAAGCACACTAAAATACTTCCAAAAGGAACAAGAAGCGGGTAGTGCATGTTTTCCATAAGAAAGTGCACCTTATAATGAGCCGCAAACTCTAGCCCCTTAGCGATTAAAAGACTTAAAATGCACACCGTAACAAGTAAAGCTAGCTTATGAAAAGAGTAAAAAATTTCTTTGTGATTAAGTTTTAAATAAATCGCTCCCCAAAAAGTAAACATTAAAGAGAGAAGAAAACTTCCGGCAAAGCTTAAAGGGAAAAAAACGACTTTTAAATCGTGGAAATGTAAAAAAAATGTGAGAGTCAAAAGAAAGAAGGAGGCCAATAAAAATCGTTTATTGACTTCTCTATTTTTTACAGGCGATTTTGGAATAATAGAATCCATAATAACAGTATATTATCAAAGAGCGCATATTTCCGTTAGATAAATTTTATTTGAGTTTACTTGGCGGTAAAAATTAGATATAATTTTCCTTTCAAGACTTAAGTAAAAATTTTATATCTATGTCAAAAAAAGAGCGCTACCAGATCATATCAAGAAAATTCCGCCCTCAAACCTTTGCCTCCGTCATTGGGCAAGAGGTGATTGTCACAACGTTAAAAAATGCTTTACGAAAAGAGAGACTTGCCCAAGCCTATCTTTTTTGCGGCTCAAGGGGAACGGGGAAAACAAGCCTTGCACGCCTTTTTGCAAAAGCCCTTAATTGCGAGCATTTAACAGAGGATTTCGAACCTTGTAATACCTGCTCTTCTTGTATAGACATCGCAAAAGCCCGCAGCCTTAATGTATTAGAAATTGATGGAGCCTCTAACAGGGGAATTGATGACATCCGTCAAATTAATGAAACAGCTGGTTATGCAACCCTTACAGGAAAATATAAAATATATATTATCGATGAAGTGCATATGCTGACTAAAGAGGCCTTCAACGCGCTACTTAAAACGCTTGAAGAACCGCCTCCTAATGTAAAATTTTTCTTTGCAACAACAGAGGCGCATAAAATCCTTCCTACCATCATTAGCAGATGCCAACGCTTTGATTTAAAACGCCTTTCTACTGAAGAAATCAAAACCAAACTTAAAGGCATTGCTCTAGAATTAGAAGCCCAGATTGAAGACGCAGCGCTTGCTCTTATTGCACAAAAATCTGAAGGATCCTTGCGCGATGCTGAATCTCTTCTAGATCAAGTCATTTGCTTTGGGGAAGAAAAAATTACATTAGATCTTATTAGCTCCCACTTAGGAGTTCTTTCCAAAGACTACTTCTTCCGCCTAGATGAAGCCATTTTCTTAAATGATCTATCTTTTGGCTTTACTTTAGTCAAAGAGCTTTTTGATTCAGGAAAAGATGTAAGCTCTTTTATAGAAACGCTTATGGAACATTTCCGCACTCTTCTTTGTCTTAAATTCCCTAAATCTTCAACCACCCCCACATTTTTAAGTGAAGAAGAAAGAAAAAAATATCAGCAAAGCGCTCTTAAATACGAAAAAGATCAGCTTCTCTACATTCTTGATTATCTTGTCTCTTGGGCAAGCAAACTGCAAAAATCTTCTGAGCGTCTCTATCTTGAAATGATCCTCCTACACATCCTGCGCAGTAAACACAGGATCACAGTTGATCAGCTTTGCAAAAGACTTCTCACCCTAGAAACAGGCAAAGAACCCGAAGATGAAAAACCTATACCCTCCCCCATTATATTTGAAGAGCCTATAAAAGAAACAGCTCCAGTAAGGGAAGAAAAAGTTAAAGAAGGGCCTTCTTTAGAAGAAAAACTCCTCTCAGCCATTAAGGCAAAAATCGCCAATCCTCCCCCTCTTCCTAAAGAAGCGCCTCCTGAAATGCCTGTAGAGAAAAAAATAGAGGCACCTGTTATTAAAAAAATTCAAACAACACAACCTAAATTAACAATAGAAGAGCAAAGCAAATATGATAGTATTATCCGCTTTGCTGCCATAGAGTTAGAAGGAACAATTAAGGAGTAAATATGGGTAGCGGTTATTCAAAAATGAAAAAGCAAGCACGCAGCTTTGAGCAGCAATTTGAAAAACTCAAAGAGACCATGAAAAGCACAGAAGTTACAGGAACAAGCGGCAATGGCCTTGTTACAGTGACATTTTCTGGCGACAAAGAGCTCAAGAAAATCAACATTAAGCCCGAATGCGTCGATAAAGACGACCTCGAAGGACTCCAAGACCTAATCGCTGCCGCTTGCGCTGACGCCTACAAGCAGCTCTCCCAAAACGATACAGGCAAGGGCCTTGGCGGCATGCCCCTCCCCTTCAACTTCTAGAAAATTCCTCGTGCCCGTGTGCGTGCCCGTGCCCGTGCCCCTGCCCGGATTAATTGAAGAATTCGGGCAGGGGCACGGGCACGCACACGGGCACGAAAAGAGAAAAGGGATGCAAAAAAACTATTAAGTTTAAGAGAGGAGGGTGGCGATGGCTTCGGCTGTTGGTTGCTTAAGGGCTTGCTCGGCGAGGGCTTGGGCTTCGGCGTAGGTGGAGGAGCGGATGGCTTTTTTGATGGAGGGGATGAATCTTGGGGCGCACGAGAAGTTTGTCACACCAAGACCTAGAAGTAGGCTTGTTAAAAGAGGATCAGAGGCAACCTCTCCGCATAGAGTGACAGGCTTAAGCTCAAGCTTCGCAACTTCTAACACCCTATGCACCATACGTAAAATGCCTGGATGTATAGGATGAAAAGGATCTTCTGTTTTATTAGAGCTTCTATCTATTCCAAGCGTATACTGAATTAAATCGTTTGTCCCAATCGAGAGGAAATCACATTCTCTTGAAATAGAATCGCACATCATCACAGCTGCAGGCAATTCAATCATGGCTCCAAGAGGAATAGATTCTTTAACCATCACACCTTCTCTAAACAGTTCCGCTCTAGCCTCTTCAATAAGATGCTTTGTCAAAAGAAGTTCTCTTGTATCGGAAACAAACGGTAAAAGAATGCGCGCATCTCCAAAAGAAGCCGAGCGCATAATCGCTCTTAACTGTATTTTAAAAAGGCCTCTTTTCTGAAGCAAAAACCGAATACCTCTTACTCCTGTTAAAGGGCTTCCCTCTGCGACAAGCTCTTCAAAAAGATGAGAATACTTATCAGCTCCCACATCAAAGACACGAAAAACAACAGGTAGGCCCTTTGCTTTTTTCAAAACAGAAGAATAAATAGCGCTTTGCTCTTCTTCAGAAGAAAAAAGAGAATCACGCCCTGAAAACAGGTATTCCGTACGAAAAAGCCCCACACCTTCTCCGCCAAATTGATGCATTAAATCTACATCGCAGGCACTTCCGATATTGGCAAAAAGATTCACACTAAAGCCATCTTTTGTCTCGGCTTGTAAATAGGTTTCTTGTTGCAGGGCTATCACTTCTGAGCTAGCCTTTTCTTTCATTTTCTGGTAGGTGGATAGCGTCTTTAACGAAGGATTGACAATGACAAAACCTGAGGCGCCATCTACGATGATTTGCTTTTTCATTCTTTCAAAAATAGAAAGGTCCACTTGAGAAATAAAAGGGATCCCCTTACCTCTTGCAATTAATGCTGTATGAGAATTAGTGCCCCCTTTTTCTGTAATAAAACCAAAAGAGCGATCAGCTTGCAAAGAGGCAGTTTCTGTGGGAGTTAAGATTTTAGCGATAATGATGGAGTGATCTGGAATTTCAAAAAAAGGCTTCTTTTGCTTGCCATCAAGATTCCTTAAAATTCTTTTTGAAAGATCCAAGACATCGTTCAAACGCTCCTGAAAAAACATATCGGAGGTTTTTGCAAAAAACTTGTTTTCATACTCTGTCATGACAGAGCGAAATACAGCCTCTGTATTCTGTTTCATTTGACGTATTTTTTCTTCTACGTGCGTAGTCATTAGAGGATCTTTTAACATCTCGATATGCGCATCAATAATAGTTACAGCATCTAAAGACCCCTCTTTTTCAAGAGAATTTTGAAGACTCTCTAAATCTTCTTTGCTAGAAAAAAGAGCCTTTCTATAACGCGCAATCTCTTGATCGACCTCTCCAATAGCAATAGGAAATTGAGGGGGAACTTCTTCTTGAGAAGAATGAAATAAATAAGGCGTACCAATAGCGATCCCATCGCTAAGTGTTACGCCCTTTATCCTTATTTCTTCCTCGCGCATTATTCCCCAAATTTCTTATCAAAAGCGTCTTTTAGCTTATCAAGAGTCTCTTCTGCATCAACTCCTTCAGCAGTAATAGTCACAAGCGTATTTTTCCTAGCCGCCAGCATAAGAATGCTCATGATGCTTTTTGCATTGATGGTCTCATTTTTATACGTAAAACTAACAGCACATTTAGAAGATTGCAAAAGTCTTGCAATCATCGTAGCGGGGCGCGCATGGAGCCCTAAAGCGTTTTTAATTTTTACTTTGCAAGTGATTTTCACGAATAGGCTTCCAGTTTTTCTGTTTGCGGCTATTTTGCTTTCTTGAAATTGTTTCAAGAAGTTTTACATTAAACTCTTTAGCAGAATTATATCCCATCTCTTTTAGGCGATGATTTAGTACAATGGTTTCAAGAAGCAAAATCACATCCCGTCCAGGTTTTACAGGAAGAACGTGGTAAGGCACTTTGACCTCTAGAATATCGCAATACTTTTCATCAAGCCCAATGCGGTCGTAGAAATGACGATCATCCCATTCTTCTAACTTTACTACAATATCCAAACTCTTCGAATCGCGCACGCATACAGCTCCATAAATATGGGCTACATTAATAATGCCAATACCGCGAATCTCCATTAAGTGGCGCGTAAGCTCAGGGCCCGATCCTTCCAAATAATATCCTTCTTTTACTTTAACCTTCACAACATCATCGGAAATAAGCCTATGCCCTCTTTCAATTAAGCCTAAAGCGGCCTCGCTTTTCCCCACAGACGAATCGCCTTGAATAAGTACACCCACACCAAAAGCCTCTACAAGCGTGCCGTGGCACGTCATGACAGGAGCAAACTCTTCATTCAAAAGATACGTGATTTTGGTAATAAGGTTCATTGTAGTCATGCTTGAGCGGAAAAGAGGAATAGAAAACTCTTCGCAAGCATCGACAAGCTCTTTTGGAGGCGTATGTCTTCTAGCTACAAAAACAGCTGGCGTTTCAGCAGTTAAAATCCCTTTTAAGCGCTCCACACGGGTTGTTTCAGCTAAATCTCTTAAATAAAAAATCTCCACCTTTCCAAAGATCAAGATCCTTTTAAAAGCATGATTCTTTAAATAGCCTGACAAGCTTAAGCCCGGTCTATGGACTTCCGGATGTTTCATGATCCGCTTTAAGCCCTTCTTACCGGCTACAAGCTCAAGCCCAAAATTGTCCTTATACTTATTAAAAAAATCTTCTACCACAAACATGAAAAACTCATTAAATCAAATTATTAGGATGATTATCCGGAGTCTCAAGGTTTTCCACAAGTCCAAACCGTAAGTCTCTTAGCCTTTTCCTTTAACGAGTTTTTAAAATAAATTGAAATTAAAATACAAAAAACTATATAATAGTTAAATTAACTAAACCAAGGAATGATATGTCTAATATTAACTTACCAACAACACAAGAAACAAGAACAGTTCTCTATAACCAAGCCAATCAAGTTAATCGCTTAGAGCCTGATTATCAAAGGATTGAGCATCTAACCGCTCAAGGAAAAATTAAAGACGCCTGGAAAAATTATGTCTCGCTAACCCATTGGGAATCAGGTGGTTACGAATACACAACAGGCAGCGGCGAGTCTTTTACACATGCTAATCGCCATTTAGCAACCTCTCTCCTTCGAAGAAACTATTATGTTTGTTTAAACAGCACCTGGGGACGTCTTCCTCCTGAGGCTTTAATTTCTGCTGTGGTCGACGATGAAACGATACCCGAAACCATGCGTTCAAATGCGGCCTGCAGAGACCTTAATATAGAGCGCACCCTTATCCCCTTGGAATTGATAAGAGATTGCGCGTGTGCTTATGAAGGATTTGCTAAAAAATGTTTAAAAGAGGCCTCTCTTTGGCACAAATTCTCTAATTATCCGGAATATATCGTCGATATTGCCGAGCAAAATAGTTTTTTTGCCCTTAAAGTGGTTACAACTCCTAAGGGAGCAATCATCACCAAAGACGAATACCGCATGCAGATTTTTGAAGCTGCTTATAAGCGCGTTCTTAACCAAATCAATAGCGGAATGATGACAGATCAAGAACTGAACTCCCTTGGAAGTTTTCTTCTTCAGTATAAGTCTATCATTTCTCAAGAAGCTTTTGCTAAAGTTAAAACTCTTGCGAGCGCTGCCAAAACAAACCTATCTTCAAGCCAAGCTAATTTCTTAGATGTCGTAGTAAGAAAACTAAGTCTTCAAAGAGTTTATCAAGAAGGGATAGGATTTATCAATGTCGTTACAGATGAAAACGATCTTCTTCAAAAAGTCCAAGACTTAAATTTGGGACATGACGGAAGCAAAGGATTTATGTATTTATCTCTTATGCCTAAAACGGCAGAAGGCTTCGTTTCCTCAAGACTGCTTTTAGGGCATAATGCTTTGGATCTCAAAGACACCGTTGAAGCCGGAAAATATTTTCTAGAAGCTGCTTTCCATAAAAAAGCCGAAGAACATAAAGAAGAAGCTCTGTTACTTGGAGCTGCTTCCCTTTTTATGAAAACTTACAATGAAGAAAAAGAAACGTGGGAATTCACAGCAAGAAAAGAAGAAAAACTAAACGATACTTTTGTGGATCTTCTATCTCCTGAAGATGTAAGAACATTAACTAAAAACATCCAAGAATTTTGCTCCCTCATCCGCAAAGAATACCCTAATGAAACGGGCCTTCTTTCCCTCATAAAACACATCCCAGACCCTAAAGCAGAAGAAATAAGCACCGGCGGCCTCGACTAGTTCAGCCCTTTCTTTGTGCGGGTAGCGCCTTTGGAGTGCATAGGCTTGAACCTAAGTCTATTTAGGCCTTTATTGACGCAAAGACGCAAAGGCGCGAAGAAAGCGCAAAGGTCAAAGATCTCGACTTTGGTCGAGATCTTTGACTATTGTTTTAAGGAAATTCAGAGAAAAATAATCTCTAATGAAAGTAACATGTTAGGGGTAATTTCTGTGATTCCCCTTTAAATACAACAGTAAATACAAAAAAGATTTTAAGAATGCTTTTGCATTCTTAAAATCTTTTTTGTATTTACCTTTGCGACTTCTTCCTTTGCGCCTTTGCGTCTTTGCGTCAATAAAAGCCAAAATAGACTTAGGTTCAAGCCTATGCCCTCCGTGCTTCCAGAAAAGAGAAAGAATAATCAGGAGTTGAAAAATATTTACATCTGCCTTTGTAATGCATATAAGAAAAATAAAGGTAGGTGGAAATATGGCGTATTCGAAAGTGGTCATTGTTGGAGGCGGTTTTGGAGGGCTTACAGTTGCAAAGGCTCTTAAAGGAACCAAGCTAGATGTTTTATTAATCGATAAAAAAAACCACCATCTTTTCCAGCCTCTTCTTTATGAAGTGGCAACAGCTGCTATTTCTCCTGGAGAAATTGCCATGCCCATCAGAGAAATTTTACGCAAAAGTGAAAATACAACAGTCATCATGGGAGATGTTGTTTCTGTAGACAAAAGCCAAAAACAGCTCACGCTTGGTAACGGAGATAAAATCCGCTACGATTACCTTGTTCTAGCAATAGGGGCCACCCACTCTTATTTTGGCAATGATCAGTGGGAGCAATTTGCCCCGGGCCTTAAAACTATTAATGATGCCATTAAAATTCGGGAACAAGTTCTGATCTCTTTTGAAAAAGCAGAACGTCTAGATAGCATTACAGAAGCTGCAAAATTTTTAAATTTCGTCGTTATTGGAGGCGGGCCTACAGGAGTTGAAATGGCTGGCGCTATTGCAGAAATTGCCCATAAAACCATGTTTAAAAACTTCCGCCGCATTAAACCTGAAAAATCTAAAATCTACTTAATAGAAGCAGGACCTAGAATCCTTCCTGTTTACCCAGAAAGACTCTCTTTAAAAGCACAAAAAGATCTAGAAAATATGGGTGTAAAGGTGCTAACCGGGACAAAGGTCACAAATGTCTCCTCAGAAGGAGTGTATGTTGAAGGGGGCTTTTATGAATCGAAAAATATCATTTGGGCAGCTGGCAACCAAGCCTCTCCTCTTTTAAAAACATTAGACATCCCTCTAGATAGGCAAGGAAGAGCCCTTGTAGAAAAAGATTTAAGTATTGCAGAGCATCCCGAAATTTTTATTATTGGAGATGCCGCCTGCTTCATGACAGAAGATGGTAAGTCCCTTCCCGGAATTGCTCCGACAGCTATTCAGCAAGGGAAGTATCTTGCCCATATCATCAGAAAAAACACCCCAAAGGAAGAGAGACCTCCCTTTAAATACTTTGATAAGGGGTATATGGCAACCATTGGAAAAGCGCGCGCTGTAGGAGTTATTGGAAAATTCCAAATGTCAGGCTTTTTTGCCTGGCTTGCTTGGTGCTTTATCCACATTGTGTATCTCATTGGCTTTAGGAATCGCCTTTCTGTAATGATCGAGTGGTTCTACTGCCTCATTACCGGCCAAAGAGGTGTAAGGCTCATCTACCACTCTATGGGCAAAGACATCCTCAAAGCAAGCGATGACTAAACCACTAAGAGACTTTTTTTATTCTCTCTTCTTCTCTTCCTCTGTGGTTTCTTGTCTCTGTGGTTTTATCTTTGGCTAAGTCGTTTGACTACTCAGCTTAGCCAAAGATTAAACCACAGAGGGAAGAAACCACAGAGAGGGGAAAGAGAGAGAGATTTTTCTTTTTGTCCTTTTTCCTCTTGGGGTTATTTCTTTTTTTTCTTAAAATACGACGATGAAATGGTCTCTGTATATCTTGGCAAATAGAAAGTTTTGGGAGACGCATCCAGCTCTTTACTTGGGGCTGCATATGCTTTTAGGAAGTGCTCTTGCCAAGGGAATATATACCCCTATTCTCTATGTTCTTTTAGCTCTTTGGCTTCCCTTCTTCCAGAAAGGAATTTTGCAAATTGGCAAGGGAATCTTGTTTTTCAGTTTAGCTTTTCTCTATAGCTTCTATAGTTTTTCTTCTCCTGTTTTAAAAAATGGAGAAGAAAAAGGGATAGCGCATTTTTCCATTCACTCTCTCACAACCTATCAATCTCCTTTTAAGCAAAAAGGATATCTCTATAAAGGAATCATTAAACATTTTGAAGGATATGAGAATATTGCCTGCAGCATTATGCTAAGCGGGAAGGAAAGGCCTCTTGCTAATGCCGATTATCAAATAGAGGGCACCCTAACTATGAAAAAGAAGGGGTTCTATCAGTTTAAGCCTTTAAAGGGAGGGATTTTTTGTAAAATCCCCTCTACATTTAGCCTTGCTGAACTCCGCTTCCAAGCTAAAGAAAAGGTGAGGCTCTATCTTAAAAAATACATTAGGAATCGCAAGGCTTTAAGCTATCTCTCTTCTCTTGCTACAGGGGATATCGATGAAAGAGAGCTCCAATTTGAATTTAGACACTTGGGCTTATCCCACATTTTAGCCATTTCCGGTTTTCATTTCGGGCTTCTGACTCTTTTCTGCTCTTTTTTTTTACGGTTTTTCTTTTCTCCTAAAAAAACAGCGCTCTTTCTTCTTATTCTTACAACATCCTATTTCTTTTTTATGGGAAACGCCCCTTCCGTACAAAGAGCCTGGATTGCCATATCAATTGCTCTCTTAGCTCAATTCTTTAACCTTAACTACCAAAGTTTAAATGCTCTCGGAGTTGCCTTAATGGTGGCTATTGCTTTAAATCCGGAGGTGATCTCCCATCTAGGATTTCAGCTGAGTTTTCTTGCCACTTTAGCTATTTTGCTTCTCTACCCTTTTTGCGAAAAGGCTTTGGAATTTCTTTTGCCAAAACGCCATTTATCAGAAGCTTTAAAACTCTCTTTTTTTGATAAGCATGGATTTATACTCGCCTCTTTTTTGCGGAAAGCCCTTGCCTTAAATATCGCAGTGCATCTTGTAGCGCTTCCTTCCCTTTTGGTTCTCTTCCACAAATTCCCTCCTTTTAGCTTTGTCTATAATCTCTTTTTTCCTCTTGGCGTTACGATCTCCTTTTTTCTTTTATTTTTAGCTTCTATCCTTACTTTTTGCATACCTCCTTTAGGAGAAATTCTTCATCAAATAAATAACTCTTTTTCTTCTGCGCTTCTTCATTTAAGCTCTAATCCCCCTTCCTGCACCGATTTTTTTATCTATAGTAAAACATTTTCTCTTGATATTCTTTTTGCTTTTTTTGCACTCTTGTTACTTATAGGAATTTTTTTTAAGGAACAAAGTAAAAAATATGGAGCCTCCTAATTGGTTGAAAGATTTTATCTATTCAAAGGAAATTATCTCGCAGGAGATCGGCCTTACATTCTTAAGATCTCTTTTATCTACAGGAAGCCCGGAAGATCTAGACAAAATCTCCCCTTTTATTGAAACGCGCACAGTGCATCCTGCACTAAAAATTGAGAAAATCACAAAAAACATAAACTGCAGCGAGGGCAAGCCTCATCCGCTCATTAGCGCCAAAACTTTAAGAGGGCATAAACAAAGGGGGATCTTTGCAGAGTCCTTTATTCCTAAAGGAACGGAACTCGGAGAATATGTAGGAGAGGTTTTTTTGCGCAATATTGAGGCTGACATAAGCGATATTCTCTCCTTTTGCTCAGAGTACACTTGGCAAGTGAAAGTAAAAGATTTTATGCTTATCACCGATCCCAAAAAATGGGCTAATGAACTTGCCTTTATTAATGACTATCGAGGAATAAAAGAAAGTCCCAATGTGGCATCCGGTCTTATTATTCATAGGGGGGCTTTTCATTTTGGATATATTACCATAGCCGACATCGAAGCCAAAGAAGAGCTTCTTGTCGACTATGGGGAAAGGTACTGGAAGGCTTTTATACCCAAACAACCTCAAAAGTCGGCCAAGGGACGGGTTCAAAGCGCCTAAAATCGACGATCGTAAATGACCCTGTATTACTAATACAGAGTCATTTAAGAAGCCTGCGGTCGTCGATTTTCGGCAGCTTTCAATCCCGTCCCTTGGCCAACTTTTGAGGTTGTTTGGGTATAAATTATGAAACCCTCTCTATTCTTTCATTTCTCTCGTGCACACTTAACTGAAGTTGCTCGGCCATCGCAGCCTTGTCTTCATCCATTTTTTTCATGACTTCATCAATAAGAGTCCTATCAATGACAGCTCTAACACCTGCTTGAGCTTCACTCTGAATTTTCTTAACAAGCTCTTTTTCAAACTTTTCGAATAATACAACTAAGGCAACTTTTTTCTCGTCTTTTAAAGAAAGAGCTCCTTCTACACTTGTCACTCCTTGCGCAAGTTTTTTCTGCTCATCTCTTAGGCGCATAATAAGGTTTTTCTGCTTATTTAATTGATCAAGTACTTTGTTCTCGATTTCTAAAATAACTTCTAAGCGACTTCTTTCTTTTTTAAGACCTGCAAGATCTAATGTGTTAAGAAGATCACCCGGATTTTGCGTCTCGAAAAATGTCTTAAGATCGCCTTGTTTTAAAAGAGCCTGCGAATGGATCAACCCGATTCTTTTTTCTACCTGCTGGAATTTTTTATTAGCATCAGATTTCTGAGCTTTCTGAACATGCTCAATACATTTTGATAAAATATCTAAAGACGTAATAGGCTGCGTCTGATCCTTACACTTTTCAATAAGGTCAATAAGAACACCTTGTTCTAAAATCATACCAGGAGCTGCGTAAAGCACAAAATCATTGAGAATTTTGAGCGTATCCAAAGAGGTTAACCCCTCTAATCTAATCAGATCAAATCTTCTTGCAAAAGCAATATTCTTTATGTAAATTTCTCTTATGAACTCCTCATAAGTCGTAAGAAGGATCACATTTAAAGACCCATCACTCATGCGTGTTTTCAATTGATCCATTAAACATTCATCAAGCTTGTGGCCTTCATCAATAATCAGCCATGTCTTTTTATGGTGAGATCCCATGGCCTCAATCAGTTGCTCCCATGTTCTATTCTCTCCTCCAAACATTTCCTTACTTGCAAGAATATCAGCGCCATTAAGAAGATGAAAGTCTAAGTCTTTTAAATCAGGGTAATCTCCTCTTTCTATCGCTTGAACAAGGGCTTTCGCATTTGTTGTTTTCCCCATTCCTGTCTTAGCTAAAAACATCGGGCAATTTTTAATGTTATCATTGCCTCTATGCCTTCTTATGCTAGCAGCTGCCAGGTCCAAAGCATCTTTATCTCCCCGGATAGGACGTATTTTCCCCTCCCTTACTAGCTTGGATAAATTCTCAGCTTTAGGAAGCGATACAGGGGCTGGGCGCATATATTGAAAAAGAACAGTAAGAAGGACAAGAGAAAGAAAAATTCCCCCTACAATTAAACCGGGAGCTCCAGCGCTAATAGCGCCCGTAGCAGCAGCTGAAACAAGCACTCCGTAAAGAGCTGAAAAAACCATAGCTAAAACAGAGACTCTTTGAAGTTTTGTAAGCGCTTCAAATCCTTTTCCAGAAGATGTCTTAGCAAGATCAGCAAACCCTACAATATTCACAATACTTTCTATTGTAGAAATCAAGCGATTAAGAATTGTTGAAAGGATAACAAGAAGGATATTTTTTGATTCGCCTCTCCCCTTTTCCGCCTCTTTAGCAGCTTCAATAAATTTCTTGGCATCTTCCAAGGGCTGCTCACTATTCAAAATAAATTTATCTAAAGGGATGACCTCAGATAAATTCGCAAGCACCTTAAAAGGATCAAGCGTGTCTATATTATCTCTTATATCGAACAAGAGCTGATCTAAAACAGCTTGAAGACTCTGTCCCTGTTCAGGAGTCATATTCCTCACCCAAGTCTCTAATATTTCCTTGCCATCACAAGAAAACCTAGCAGGCTCAAGATAACCCATTACAGCCGTAGACACAGAAGAAATAGAACTCATATTCATCTCCAAAATAGTATTAATTTGCCATAAATTATTACATTAACAGCAATTAAAAAACAATTATTAAAATAATCCTTATTAAACATAAAAACAAGGAGGGTTTCTCTCTTTCTTCCCTCTCTCTCCCCTCTGTGGTTTCTTGTCTCTGTGGTTTATCTTTTGCTAAGTCGTTAGCGTACTCAGTTTAGCTAAAGATAAACCACAGAGACAAGAAACCACAGAGGGAAGAGAGAGAGGGAAGAAAGAGAGAAAAAACCTCTCTTCATGCTTCTTATGGGGTTGACTTAAAACGCTTGGATAGGGTACAAGATTATGGCTAACGATGGCGGTCGTAGCTCAGTTGGTTAGAGCGTTGGATTGTGGATCCAAATGTCGCGGGTTCGAATCCCGTCGGTCGCCCACCTTTACTCCGCGTTTTTGCATGACAACTCTCCAAGCTTTACTGATCGGTCTTCTTCAAGGGTTAACGGAGTTTCTTCCTATAAGTTCCTCTGCCCACTTAAAACTAGCAAAAGTTTTTTTAAACATTCCCTCAGGTGAAGAACAAGTTGTTTTCGATCTTGTGTGTCATTTAGGAACTCTTATTGCCGTCCTTCTTTTTTTACGAAAAGATATTCTAGCGCTTTATAGAGAAAAAAGAGACACCTTAAAACTAATCATCATTGCGCTATTTCCTCTTGTTCCTATGTATTTCTTCTTAAAGCCCCTGCGCGATTTTGCCTCCGATATCTCTTTCTTAGGATTCTCTCTTATCTTTACCTCCATGATTTTATTCCTTGCCGGCAAAATCCAGCTCAAAAAAAATCCTTCTAAAAAAATAAGCGACGCCCTTTTTATTGGCTCGATGCAATCAGCAGCATTAATTCCTGGCATCTCAAGAAGCGCCTCCACAATAGCAGCTGCAAGATTTAGAGGGTGGGAAGCTTCTGATGCGGTGAGATTTTCCTTTTTACTCTCGATCCCCACCATCTTAGGAGGAAACGCTCTAGAGCTCTTAAAAATTGCTATTTCTAAGCAAAATCTTGAGCGGATCTCATTTTCTTCTTGCATTATCGGCTTTTTATCGTCATTTATAATAGGAATGATTGTGATACGCTATGCAATCCGCTTTTTAGAAAAGGGGAATTTAAAACCTTTTGCATGGTATTGTTTAACTTTAGGAATTATAACCACCCTTTATTTTTATGGCTAAGCAACCTCTCCCAAATGACAAGCGCTCAGGCAATCCCGAAGCTAAAGGCCTCCTTTTACTAGGAGCATCTCTTATTGTAATGCTTTCTTTATTTTCCTTTAAAATGCATGAATCTTCGAACCATCTTCTTGGTCTTGTAGGATATGGAATTGGCTTTGCCTTTAACTACTTTTTTGGATTAACAAGCTATCTTGTCGTTCTTTATGCAGGATGGATGGGGTGGAAACTGCTATGCGAACAAAAAATTGGAGGGGCTACTTTAAAGAATTTCTATTTTTCTCTTTTTATTATTTCGGTCTCTCTTCTTTTAAATGTCATTGCGGAAATGGGAATTGCGCCCCCAAAACTTCTTAGCGCTAAATTATATACCGAATCTATCTCTTTGGATTTGCCCTATCCTCACCATTATATCAGATACAATTTAGGGGGAGTGCCAAGCTACTTTTTTTATAGAGACCTTCCCACATTGAATTTACAAAGGATGCTTAGCGACATAGGAATTCTGATTACCTTTTCTATTACAGCTGCTGTTTCCTTTTTACTTCTTACAAATACCAAAATCGCCCCCCTCGTTCTCTCTTTAAAAAAAGCTCCTCTTCTAGCAAAAACCCTCGCAAACAAATGGAATACTACCCCCATAGAAGAAAAAGAAGAATTAGAGAGCTCTCAAACTAAAAGTTATGAAGAAATTGAAAGCAGCTTATCAAAAAAACTTCCCACGCCTATTTATTCTCCAAGCTTTAGCGAAAAATTCGTAAGGCCCCAAGTTGGCCCAAAAAATCCTATAGAAACAAAAATTAATTCGTTTCAAGAACCAAAAAAAGAAGAGACTTCCGGTACAAAAAAAGAAAAAGCCCTAGCCTCTCAAAGGGTCTATAATGGAGATTTTGCTCAGTACAGACTCCCCCCTCTTTCTCTTTTATCTAACCCTAAAAAAGTCGACCATCCCTCCCTAAAAAAAGAGCTTAGAAAACAAGCCGAAATTTTAGAAGAAACGCTTCTTAGTTTTGGAATAGAGGCAAAAGTCGGAGAAATACACTCAGGGCCTACAATCACCTCTTTTGAAGTGCACCCCTCTATTGGAGTGAAAGTCCAAAAGATTACAGCTCTTGAAAATGACATCGCGCTTAATCTACAAGCTAAATCTATAAGAATTATTGCTCCTATCCCAGGTAAAGCGGCAGTCGGCATTGAAACACCTTCTTTATATCCTCAAGAAGTCAGCTTTAAAGAAATGCTTATAAATTATCAGCAAGGGAATAGGAAACTTCAGATCCCCGTCATTCTTGGAAAAACAGTGACAGGAGAAAATGTCATTAGCGACCTTGCAAAAATGCCTCACTGCATCATTGCAGGAGCTACAGGCTCGGGTAAATCGGTATGTATCAACACGCTCATCATGTCCATTCTTATGAATGCTAGACCTGATGAAATTAAGCTCATCATGATCGACCCTAAAAAAGTGGAGCTCACTCCTTATACGGCGCTTCCTCATATGATTGCTCCTGTTATTACAGAAGCACACGGCGCCTATGCAGCGCTTAGCTGGCTTGTTAAAGAGATGCAAGTGCGCTACGAAATTTTAAAACAGCTCGGCTTAAGAAATATTACGGCCTTTAATAATAGAGTGCCGAATAAAGAACTAGAAGGCTCGCTTAGCACCCCTGTACCAGAAAGGATGTATGCCATTGTGGCCATTATCGATGAATTTGCCGATTTAATGATGGTTTCAAGCACCGATTTAGAAACGCCCATTGCACGTATTGCCCAAATGGCAAGAGCTGTAGGAATCCATCTTGTCCTTGCAACGCAGCGCCCTTCAAGAGAAGTGATTACAGGGCTTATTAAAGCAAACTTCCCCACACGTATTGCCTTTAAAGTAGCTAGTAGAGTGAACTCCCAAATCATTTTAGATGAAAATGGCGCAGATAGCCTTCTTGGCAATGGCGACATGCTTTTCCTTCCTCCTGGTAGCTCTCATCTTGTGAGAGCCCAAGGAGCCTATATTAGCGATGAAGAGATCAATCGCATCGTTTCCTTTATTAGCGATCAGGCCCCTGCTAACTACCTTATTTCTTCTTTTGACCATATGAAAAAAGAAGATCTAGCAATGAATGAAGGGCTCGAGGATGCACCGAAAGATAGCTTGTATGACCAAGCTCACGCAATTGTTGTAGAAACCCAAACAGCTTCTACAACTTACCTTCAAAGAAAACTCAAAATTGGCTACGCAAGAGCCGCCTCCCTCATGGACGAACTAGAAGCCAAAGGCGTCATCGGCCCCCAAGAAGGCAGCAAACCCCGCCGCGTCTTCTCTTCCTCAAGCATCCCCACCAAAGAAGAACCACAGACTGAAGAATAGAACAATCAACAAAGAGGGTAAATTTTTTCTCTCTCTCCTCTTCCTCTGTGGTTTCTTCCCTCTGTGGTTTAATTCTTCGCTAACACTAGAGATCCAAAAGACTTGCATTTTTTTAACCACAGAAGACTTGAAACCACAGAGGAAGAGGGAGAGGAAGAGAGGGGAAAAATTTACTCTCTTTGTTCTTGAGGGGATTTAGTTGGCAAAAAAATGTTTAAGTAGTATCTAGAAGGAATGGCAAAAAAAAGAATTCTTATCGTCGATGCATTAGGTGACATTGCATCTCCTATAGAGCAGTTTTCGCAGGCAAAAAAATATGATTTTGCAAGCGTGAAAACAGGAGATGAGTGCCTAAAAAAAATCGAGACATTCAAACCCGATCTGATTGTTTCTGAGCTTTTCCTCTCAGATAGTAACGCTATTGAAATCTTAAAGCAGATAAAGCAAACAAGCTTTGGCAAAGAAATTGGGATGATTATTCTCTCTAACTACCCCATGATTCAAAACCATCATGCAGCTGTTACAGCTGGAGTTAAGTACTTTTTACTCAAGCCATTTAAAGTCTCTTTTATTTTCCAACTTTTCAATCGCTATTTTTTAGGCACATTAAATCCCGATCCTTTTTCTTTCCCCTCTTATTTTAAAAAACCTCAAGAAAAACAACCCGAACCTCCAACTAGCAATACTTACATTAAATTTTGGGGAACAAGAGGCTCTACCTCCATTGCAGGAACAGAATATGTACGCTTTGGAGGCAATAGCTCTTGTTTAGAAATCAAAGATGATAAAACGCTTGTTATCATCGATGCAGGGACAGGCATAAGAGAGCTTGGGAAGCTCATTCCCAAAACGCACAAAAAAATTGATCTTCTTCTTGGTCACACCCACCTAGATCATGTGGTAGGATTCCCTTTTTTCGACCCTCTCTATGATCCTGAATGCCATATCGTTATTTGGAGCCCTATTGGATTTGAAAAAACCGGGAAAGAATTTTTCAAAGAACTTTTAGATTACTCGTTATTCCCTGTAAGAATCGAAGATATCCAAGCAAAGCTTACCTTTAAAGAACTCTTGCCTGGCACGCCGCTGCAATTTGGGAAAATAAAAATTTCTACGCATTACACGTGCCATCCGGGGCCTACATTAGGCTTTAAAATTCAGGTAGGCAAGACAACGTTTGGATATATAACAGATAATGAAGTCTTTATGGGATATCTTGGCCATCCAGGTAAAATCCATAAGAATCACGAAAGCCTTATGCAATACAAAAGCTTATTCGATTTTCTAGAAGGATGTGACTTCCTTGTGCATGAAGCGCAATATACACCTATGGAATATTTAGCTAAAATGGGATGGGGCCACTCCTCTATGTCTAATGCCACCATTCTTGTAAAACACTTAGGCGTTAAAAAATGGTATGTGACCCACCACGATCCTTCTCATACCGATGAAGACCTCATCAAAAAACACCTATTCCACAAAAAACTTTTAGAAGAATGCAAATGCGACTGCTCCGTCAGCATGGCCTTCGATAGCCTCACCATCCCCCTCCCTTGAAGGATGAACAAAGAGAGTTTTTTCTCTTCTCTTTCCCCCCTCTGTGGTTTCTTGTCTCTGTGGTTAAAAAAAATGCAAGTCTTTTGGATCTCTGGTGTTAGCGAAGATTAAACCACAGAGACAAGAAACCACAGAGGGGGGAAAGAGAAGAGAAAAAACCGCTCTCTGTTAAACTTCTTTCTTAAACCATAGGGCGCGCTGGAGCTCGGCTTGTTTCTTGAACATTTCTATGCCGTAGATTTTATGGGTGGCGTAGGAGAGCAAAGATTTTGCATGGGGGACTGTCTTGGTGTCCATGACAATTGCTGAAGGCAGGATATACTTTGGATCAATGGGTAAAGGCTCTGGGGTGCAATTAATCAAGATGTCATAGCCAGTAAAAGCTATCTCTTCCATTTTACTTAAGCTTAAAGCAATGCGGTTAGGTGTTCGGTTTAGAAGGGTCACTAGGGCCCCTTTTTGTTTAGCCACATAAGCAATGGCTTTAGCAGCCCCCCCTGCCCCTATGATGATGATTTTTTTGTTAGAAATAGAGGTTTTTTCTTCAAGAGCATTAATAGCTCCTATTCCATCTGTATTTAGCCCAAGGATCTTTCCTTCTTGAAAAGAGAGCGTATTAACAGCTCCTATAGGATTTATTTCCTCTACAAAGGGGATGACAGCTTCTTTTAAAGGCATTGTCACACTAAGGCCACAAAAAGGGATTTTCTTAATTAAAAGAAAAAACTCTTCAAGCTCACTTGGCAAAATAGCCATTTTGATATAGAGAGCGTTTAACCCAAGCTTTCTAATCTCCTCGTTATGAGTAAGGTGTCCAATGCTCTCTCTAACAGGATTGCCAATTAAGCCATAAAGAGAAGTTTCTCTATTTAAAGAATGGTAATGATAAATGTCTTTAAGCTCTTTTAAAGAAAGTTGCCCGGGAGCTAAAGCTTCTTCATAAAAAGCGTAGTTAATGGGGGACCCAAAAACAGGTGCCAAAATGCGCGTTATCTGCCCCATTTCTCCCATGCAAAGGCCTATGATTTGATGCTCTTTTACAAAGGCAAGCATCCGCAGTGCATCTAAAGTACTCTTAGCCATACACGCTATTTTGTATGTATGGACTCCCTGAATATGCATCTTTCTAAAAACAGCCTCTAAATCTTTAGGCGTTTCTTCAAAGTTATGGTAAGAAGAGATAATTTTTATATCTGGATAAGAAGAAAGAATCTTTTTAAAAAAAGCTGGATCTCTATCCCATTCCAAATCTAAATACTCTGGCTTCAACAGAATAAGCTTTTCAATAAGCTCTTCTTGAAACGTTTTTCTCAAAGTAAAGATCACCGGAATAGAAAGCGTATTTAAAGTTTCTCTTAGGGCTTCAAAATCTATGCAATCAAAGCAATCGAATCTAAACTCTAGCCCATCCGCTAAATCTTTAGCGCGCATTGCCTCTTTTAAACTTTTTACCACACAAAATAACATCTATACCACTTGTGCAGTTTCAAAAATAATGGGCCGGCTTACTTTGTCTTGGTAGGCAATAGAGACCTCTACAGATTTACCTTCGCTCAAAAGTTTTTCCGTTATAATTTTTAAGGCCAAATCAGGGGAATTGCATTCCGAAGAAAGGTGTGCCAAATGCACATGTTTCAACCCTTCATGGTAAACATAAGAAAGAAGCTCTGCACAATCTGCATTAGAAAGATGTCCTTGCCGGCTTAAAACGCGTTGTTTGTATACAAGAGGGCGAGCGCACGCATGAACCATAGAAGGCTCATGATTGGCCTCTAAATACAAATAATCGCAAAGCTGCAACGCATTTTTCACAAGCGTTGTTGCAAAACCTAAATCTGCACAAAATCCTAATTTGCGCCCTTCGCATTTAATGGTAAAGGCAACAGGATCCAAAGTATCGTGTTGAATAGAGAAAGGGTGAATCTCCAAATCGCCAAAAGTAAATGTCTCTCCAGTAGAAAAGATTTTAAATTTAAGACGTTCATTTAACACATCGCAAATACCCCTTGCGGTATCGCTATTTGCAAAAACAGGAATTCCCCATTTGGCGCACATAGTTGAAAGTCCTCTTACGTGATCAGAATGCTCGTGCGTGATAAGCACAGCTTCAATCTCTTCTAGAGAAACTCCAATTTCATTTAGTTTTGCAGCTATAGTTTTAACACTAAGGCCAGCATCGATAAGGATTTTTGTCTTTGTAGAGCCTACATAAATACAATTACCTTTAGAACCAGAAGCGAGGGGACAAAATCCAATCATGAATCTCACATAGAAAAATTTCCCATTCTTTTACCATTACACACAATTTTTCTTCCAAATACAAATTTTTTAAATTTTTTTGTTGACAATGTGTTTTGTATTTTCTAAATAGAGTTTATAAGCAGGAGATTTTTATGAAGAAGTCAAGTCAAGAAATATTAAACGATATAGATTCTACATTGGATCAATTGATCCACAATGCAGAGCTTGTAAAGAAAGTCTCTCTTACAGCCCTTTTAGAAAATGAAATAGAAGCTCTTCAAAAAACACAAGAGAGTTTGCTCGCAAGACTAGTTTCCATGAACGAGCTTATATCTCCTGAAGAAAGAAAAAAAATCAAAGACAAAAAAGATCACCAAAAAAACCTGAAGCAAAAAGTCTCTTCCTTTAGCAAATTAAATAACCGCTTTATGAAGAACATGGCCTCAACGTTTGGCATAAAGAAAAGAAAAAAAATCCCTTTCTCCAGATCAAAAAAAGCAAAAGCTTCCTAACCCATCACACTCCAATCTTCTCGTGCCCGTGTGCGTGCCCGTGCCCTTGCCCGAATGGGTTAATCAACTCGGGCAAGGGCACGGGCACGCACACGGGCACGAAAAAGAGGCTTTAAGAAGTCTTTAGAATTTGAGGAGTTTGAGGATGCCTTCTTCTAGGTCTTTCGTTTGAGGTAAGATGGCGTCTTCAAGCTGCTTGCAGTAAGGGACAGGGGCATTTTTTCCGGTCACTCTAGCTACAGGAGCATCGAGGTAAGTGAAGCCTGCTTCGGCAATTAGAGCAGCAATCTCTGCTCCAAAACCGCAAGTTCCCGCAGCTTCATGAGCAACTAACGCTTTACCTGTTTTCTTAATAGATGTTAAAACAGTATCCATATCTAGAGGGGCAAGAGTTCTTAAGTCAATAAGTTCTACAGAATACCCTTCCTTAGAAAGTTTTTCTGCCACTTCATTTGCCATCACAACCATCATACCATAAGCAATCACTGTAATGTCATCGCCTTGTCTTACAACTTTTGCTTTTCCAAAAGGAAGGAATTCATCTTCTTTGGGCTCTTTGCGAGCACAAAAGACGCGCTGGCGATAAAGAGCCTTATGCTCTAAAAATATCACAGGATTTGGGTCTTTAATCGCTGTTTTTAAAAGCCTTTTTGCATCGGCAGCGTTGCTTGGGATCACAACCTTTAATCCAGGGCAATGGCAAAGATAAGCTTCGATACTTTGGGAGTGGTAAGGCCCGCCTTGGATGTAGCCGCCATAAGGCATACGAATCACCACAGGGCAATTCCACTCTCCATTCGATCTATAATGGAAACTTGCAAGTTCATTAAAAAGCTGATTGATCCCTGTCCAGTAGTAATCGGCAAATTGAATTTCTATAACAGGTTTAAAATCGTCCACTAAAGAAATACCAAGAGCCACACCAATGATTGTAGATTCAGCAAGAGGAGAATTAAAACAGCGCTCTTCTCCATACTTTGCAGTAAGGCCACGTGTAATTCCAAATACGCCCCCTTTTCCACGGGCAACATCCTGACCAAACACCACAACCTTAGGATCTTTTTGCATCTCTTCATCAAGAGCGTGATTAATTGCATCCATCATCACAACAGCATCTGTTGAAGAACTTGCGCTCTCTTCTTCTTCAAAAAGACAAAGCTCTAAGCTTTTGTCTTCTTTAAATATTTTTGTCGCAGCGCTTTCTATAGAAGGGAAAGGAATAAGATCTGCTGCTACTGCCGCATCTTCTATATCCTGAAAGATTTTTTCTCTTTTTTCTTTTAGCTCTTCTTCAGTAACGAGCCCCATCTCTAAAAGCCATGTTTCATAGCGAGGAATAGGGTCGCGCTCTTTTTCCTCAAGAGTAATTTCCGTTTCTTTATACTTTGCAGGGTCATCACTACTACTATGCGCTCCTATACGAGGAACTTTTGCAACAACTAAAGAAGGTCCTTGTTTTGCTCTTCCTTTATCAACAGCAGCTTTAAGCGCTTTAGAAACTTGTTCGTAGTCGCAGCCGTCGATATCATGGACTGTAAGCCCTTCATAGCCTCTTGCCATATGAACAATTGAACCGCCAGCAGTCTGATCCTTAACAGGAACAGAAATCGCCCATCCATTGTCTTGAATAACAAAAATCACAGCTAGTTTATGCAAACAAGCAAAGTTTAACGCTTCGTGAAAATCTCCTTGAGAAGTAGCGCCATCTCCAGCAGAAACATAGACAACTTCATCCCTGCCCGCTAACTGCACACCTTTTGCAACACCCACCGCCTGCAGAAACTGAGAGCCTACACAGCTAGATTGGCAAGGAATATGCAATTCTTTATGAGAAAAATGCTCCGGCATCATTCTACCACCGGAGTGATGAGGGACATCACGCGCTAAGAATGTGGCAAAAAGATCGGTTAATGAGCAGCCAATTCCAATCGCAAAGGCTCTATCTCTATAATAAGGCAAGCCCCAATCTTTCCCTGGAATTAAGCTTAGCGCACTTACAGCGCCAATCATTTCATGGCCGAGCACGGATAAATGGAAAGTTCCCCCTTTGTTTTGCCTTACCAATTTAGACATCTTATCATCTGCAAAGCGTGTTGCATACATCGCTTCCAAAACTTTAAGGCACATCTCTTTGGCATCTAACTTCACATCTGGAGAAAGTTCTACATTCATCATAGTTTCATCCTATTTTCTTCTTTTTAGGTTTTAAAGGAGTAACCGTTTTTATAGAAGGTTGCTTCTGCGGTACTTTTGAATCTTGAGCAGGTTTTGCTGCCTTCTTCTTCGGCAGTAATCCTTTAAATACTCCTAAAATTTTAGTTCCCTTTGACTCCCCTTCTTCCTCTTCCTCGTCTTCCTCTACTTTAGAAAAAGATTTTAATACTTTGTCTTCTTTCAGAGGAGCTTCTTTAATATCTGTAAGACGACTAGAGATATGTCTTAAAGACTCAAGTCTTTCAGAGAGAGCTTGTAGTTTTGTGTCCACTTTAACCCTAGAACTTCCCCTTAGATTAGCAAGAAGTTGGGCTTCTGTATCGAATTTAGCAGAGAATGTTACAGCTGTTGCATTAGCAATATCTGGTAAATAAAGGAATGTTCTCACAAGAGGAGGAACAATTGTGTAAATATCTGCTGTCATTTGAGGCTCAACCTCTACCTTAACAACCTGTTTTGGAGGGCGCCCTCTTTTAGGACGAGGATTTAAGGCCTCATTTGAATAGTATGTTTTTGCCTTGCTAAAAAGCGTTTCTCTTGCTGCCTGAACATCTTTAGAAACTTTTGCATCGAATAAATGGCGTTTAAGTTTTTCGACAAGGTGTTTAGTGAAATCAAGATCTTCTTCGAATACAAATTGAACGTTTTGACTTCTTAACCACTCAATCACACGAATTCTTGAACGCTCCACATAATACTGCTGCCATTTTTCAAGTTCTGTAAGGTGATCATAAATAAATTCAATAAAATGCTCTCTAGCCTCTTTAGATTGAATGATATCTAATAACTTTTCTTTAGTGTCGATGTCGTAAACTTTTTCATTTACAAACCCTTCCATAAACTTTTTTGTTTCATAAAAAGTCATCTTAGGCAAAAGGCAATATCTTCCCGGATTCTCTTTTAATTCATTTTCTAAATCTTCGAGTTCTTTTATCCCTTTATCTAAATCAAAATAAAGGAGAAATCCTTCTACTTTATCTAAATAAAAATCTCTTTCATCATCAGATTTCGCAAAGGCATCCAGTAAACGGTGGTAACGCAAGATTAAAGGATTTTGAGCATGAGGAAGTTTTGACATAGTTAACCAAAATAAGTTTATATCCGAGTTTAACACATCCGCCCCCCACATTCAAGGACAAATATCTCCTTCTAAGTCAATCGAATTTTTTAATACTACTTTTTCTTCCTCTTCTGGTGCCCGTGTGCGTGCCCGTGCCCATGCCCGGATTAATTAAGAAATTCGGGCACGCACACGGGCACGCACACGGGCACGTTTATTCTTGGAGGGGGACAGGATTGGGGGATTTGAAGAATTTGAGGAAGAGGATGAGGGATAGGACCGTGCAGATGGCAGGGATTGTGATGGGCAAGTGAAGGTGGAGAGCTACAAGCGAGCCGGAAAATAGGGGAGCTAGGCCTACTCCTGCAGACTTAATGGATTGGCTAATGCCAAGCATTTCTCCCTGGTTTTCTTTACTTGCTAAGGAAGAAACGAGAACAGAAGAAGCTGGGCCTACAATAGATTCTGAAAACGATATTAAGGGAAGAACCCACATAATATGATAAAAATTTTTACAATAAAGCATTAAAGGGAAACTCAAGGCGAGAAGCACAAAAGCTCCTCGGAGAAGAATCTGAGGAGAAAATCTTTTAGCAAAAGGCCTAATAAGAACGCCTTGACTAAGGGCAATCCACAGCCCTGCATACGCATAAAAATTAGCAATGCTCTCTACATCAAAACTTAAGCGCTTAAGAAGAAAAAGAGAGGAGTATTCAGTAAAAAAGCCCCACCCTATGCTATAGATAAATAAAGAATAAAAAAGCCCTTTAAGAAAGGGGTTTTTAAACCCTTTTTTTATATTGGTAATCCCTTCCCACATATTGAATTTAAGCATTTCTTTAGAAGCAAAGGTTTCTTTAAGCTTCCATAGAGCTAAAAGAGCTGTGATTAAGCAAACTAATGCAGCAAATAAAAAAGGAGTGGAAAAACCAAAAACGGAAAACCTTCCCCCTAAAAAAGGGCCTAAAATAAATCCTGTTCCCCAGGCCATGTTGATTAAACCAAATCCCCTGACCCTATTTTCAGGAGGCACCATATCAACAATCATCGACTGAGCCACCGGATAATTCCCTGCAGAAATCCCGCAAAGAAGCCGTGAAACAAAAAGTAAGACAATGCTTTTATAAACAATAGCAAGGCTTCCGAGCAAATAAGCAAAACAAGCAAGCCAAAGAGTTCCAATTAATACTTTTTTTCTTCCCCTGCAATCTGAGAGGCGCCCTAAAAAAGGGCTGCCAAAAAATTGCCCTAAACAATAAATAGAGGCAAGAGAGCCAAAAATTAACCCTCTAGTTGAAAAAGAGAGATCGGAAGCAAATATTCCCCCATTTTCCATAAGCAAAGGAGACAAAAGAGGGAAGACAAGACCAAATCCTAAACTATCAATAAAGACAGTAAAAAGAAGCGATAGCACAGGAAGAGAGAAAAAAGATGTTTGTTTTTTGCCTGACATAGGAAAGTATTCTAACAATTAAGGAAGTCTTTGGCAAGGATATATAAATACTTTTAAATACTTTAATTTATCTAATTCGTATACAATTCTCAAAAATACAACAACTTAATTTTAATAATGACAATTTCAGAAATTCGCACCCCTACATATTGGGAGCCTCCCCAGCATAAGAGACCAGCAAGTCCTATTTGCAGTTTTCTTGCAGGGCAATGCTTTAGAGATATTAGAGATAGCATTGTAGAGTTCCCCAATAAAACAAAAGATACAGAAAGAAGAGTAGATGCAGTATTTAAAGGCATTGGAGCTCCTTTTGCCTGCGCTCATGGAGGGGGCAATATTGCGCAAATTCCGGTATTGCTTGAAGTGACGCTTCAATTAGTTACAGCCATTCGTTTTGCCATAGATTCAACACCTCTTGGGGTAGTTTCAAGGGTCGCCGGTTTTATCGGATTTGGTTATTGCATTATTGATACGGCAAGAACCTTTTTAAATATCGGACGGGTCATAGAATTAAGAAAACAATTAAACTTTTCCGATAAAGATAAGCTCGTAGAAAATCTTGAAAAATTACTAGAAAATTACTTTGACCTTAAGAGTGAAGAACAAGGAAAAGGCCTTGATGAAAATTACCATCAAGATAAGTACTACCACTTTGTAAATAGAGTAAGGCCTCACATCGCTGAAAAAATTTTCATTAAGGAAGTGGAGGAAAATGGAAAAACGGTCAAAAAAATTACCGACGAAATCCTTCTTAACCTTATCCAGGGAGTAAAGGAAGGCAATCCAGAAAAAATTAAAGAGGCTGAAAATCTTTTGAGGCTAATAGATGTGCAAACACAAAAATCCCTTCTTTATTATTGTATCTCTATCATTATTTTAGTTCTTACCATCATAGCGCTTAGCTTTAGTTTTGCAGGTTGCCATCCTATAGCTATCATCATTCTTATGAACGCCGCTATTGCTCTTTCTGTTGCTAATACCCTTCTTTGGTATTGCACTGTAGAAATTGAAGATTGGGGCTTTGAAATACCTAAAAAAATCTCCAGCACTTGCACAAAAATTAAAACTTGGGCAGCAAATAATCTTTACTCCTGCAAGAAATTTTTCCTCCCTGCTGCAAGCAAAGCATAAAAGTTTACCTTGTATTTTTAAAACTTAAGTTTAAAATCTAAAAAATCACTTAATTTAAAGACGCATGGATCTATGGCAAAATATTTTTCTCACTCTATTTTCACAACTCTTGCTCTTTTAAGCGCAGGGATTTGTTTAGCAGAAGAACCAGCTAATTCCTCTTCAAGCGATCAAGAAAACATTGCTGCATTAGCGAATAATCAGCTCATTTTCAGAGGGTTCTTTTTCACAGGGGCAGCAGACGATGTTCTTCCTGAAGGACGAGAAGGATTCACAGGAGTTCAAATAGAAGATTTGGATATTCCCGGAGGAGATGGGGGGCTTGAAAACATTGCTACCCCCTATTTAGGTAAACCCATCAATAAAGAGCAGTTAATCGCCCTAAAACAAGCTATCGTTAACTATTATATCAAAAGTAAACGTCCCGGAATTGTTGTTGCCATTCCCCGTCAAAAAGCATCGAGCGGAATAGTTCAAATTCTTATTACAGAAAAAACACTCGGGAAAATCATTTATAAAGGAGCGGAATGGTGGTCTGAGGATTATCTTAGTCAATTTATTCAGGTTGAACCAGGTGAAGTGATTATTGAAGAGGATGTTCTTAATGACTTAGCATGGCTAAACCAAAACCCTTTCCATCACTCAGATTTAAAATATGTGGCTGGCTCAAGGCCCGATGAAATAGATATTGAAATAACAACTAAAGACAGATTTCCCATTAGATTCTTTGCAACAGGAGATAATACGGGAAATCCTGCCACAGGAAATGACCGCTTCTCTGGAGGACTCACCTGGGGAGATGCCTTCAGAATTAATGATCTTCTTACCTACCAATATACTACCTCAAACTTCCCTGAAAGATACGAATCCCACACTGGAACATATATTTCCTATTTGCCTTGGAAACACACCTTAATGCTTTTTGGCAACCATACCTCAGTTAAGATCCCTACTATTCCCAATTTCAAGGTCAACGCAGGCAGCTACGATTTGAGATTGCGCTACACCATTCCCTTTAAGCCTCTTTATACACCATTTTTACAAAGTCTAGGATTTGGATTTGATGTTAAATACACCAATAGCAACATATTAAATTTAGCAACGCCTCAAACCACTGTACTACCTTTTCCTAACCCTATTGTTCAAAAGCTTAATATCTCTCAGTTAGTAGGAATCTATTCTCTTACCAATATTACAGGAAACCACAACTATTCTCTAGAGTTAGATGTCTATTGGGCGCCTTTTCATTTTCTTAAATATCAATCGGATGAAGATTTTGCAGCAAATAGATTGTTTTCTAAAAATAAATACGCCTATGCTTTCCTCACAATAGCCGATACTTACACATTGCCTAAAAACTTCCTCCTCGCCTCTATGCTGCGCATCCAAAAAGCTTCAACTGTGATTCCTAACACAGAATTATTCTCCATTGGAGGATACAATACGGTTAGAGGATACAATGAAAGCGAATTTAATTCGGATAACGGGTTAATTGTTAACTTAGAATTACGCACCCCCAATATTTCCCCCTTTGGAAGATTCTCCAAAAAAATTGAGGATCAATTAGTATTCCTAGGATTTTTTGACTACGGAATAGGAACAACAATTCATAATGTTAAAGCTCTTGAAGGTCCTGCTACGCAATACGCGATGAGTGTGGGTCCAGGAGTGCGCTATTTTATCAATCCAGTCCTCGCCTTTCGCTGCGACTACGGATTTAAACTGCACGACCTCATTGCCATAAACTCAGCACAAAGAGCCTACTTTAGAGGCTTTGGAAAATGGCACCTCGGACTCATGCTCAGCTATTAATCAACAGAGAGAACCCTCTTTCTTCCCTCTGTGGTTTCTTGTCTCTGTGGTTTAATCTTCGCTAACACTAGAGATCCAAAAGACTTACATTTTTTTTAACCACAGAGGGAAGAAACCACAGAGAAAAGAAAGAGAATAAAAAAAAGTCCTCTCCCTTTCTTCTTCTCTGTGGTTAAAGCAGGCTATTGACAGCCTGCTCTGATGCCTCCCATGCTTGCGCCTGGAATCTGCGTGTAATTACCTGGACCAAGAAT
>Ga0207097_1010_pt1 | contig 47004 bp, 46 predicted proteins | sample Alteio_BWMinHeat_87_FD_153541 | JGI IMG/M metagenome (GOLD analysis project Ga0207097, IMG submission 153541) | Enriched cells from forest soil in Barre Woods Harvard Forest LTER site, Petersham, Massachusetts, United States -... | ecosystem: Environmental > Terrestrial > Soil > Temperate forest >...
TCCTCTCGGTAGATATTGGAGAAATGCAAAAGTTCTATGGTCATTCAGGTTTAATATTGATGTTAATGGAGATGATGGGTGAAGAAAAAGATGGAGCAAGGCTATATAGAGCTGCAGCTTTATTTGAAAGCCTCCTATACAAGGAGGAGGACTCTCGGTTTTACTTCTATAGACTCGCTTTAAGGCGCTCAGCTACACTCGGATGCAAAGAGGCTAAGTATGTACTAGCTAAGGACTATCAATCTTTTGACAAAAAACGCGCCTCTTTTTGGCTACACGAAGCCCTCATAGTAGATAAGTATCCGCCTGCTCTACACGATTTTGCGATTCAGTGCGCTACAAAAGGATTTTTGCATCTCGCTATTTACCTTCTAAAGAGCGCCGCAGCTCAGGGTATTAGAGGAACAGGAATTTATATCTAATAAGCCGTACTGTAAGTCTAAAAATGCTTCCAATGTATCTTTATCTATTTCAACGCTCAGATCTGAAACAGGTGGTTGTTCAGCTGTTTTTTTAAAGGCTGCTGCTGCATGGAAGTAGGCTGGTAAAAGCGCCTTATGCGCAGTAAAGGTTTGGTCTTGAGTGGTTATATTAACTAATTCAGGATTTCTTCTTAGCTTACTAAGCGTGTTTTGTATGTTTTTTGGACATGCATGACCGATGGTATAGCTGTTATCCCCAGATAATACCTCATCTACTGCTTTTGCCAATTCTACAACTTTGAAGAGTTCTGCTAGTGTTTTTAACGCTGTTAGTTCGAGGAGGTTTAATGTAGAGACAGAAGATGCTCCATAGAGATAGTCCAGAAAGGCTTTTAATGCCCCCTCCTTCGTATTTTCTAGATCTACCGGTTCTTTTTCACTCCCTATATTTGTTAAAGGAGAAGGGAGAAGAGGCTCTGGGAGGGTAATGATTGTTTCTTCTAATCCTTCGCTTGGAATTTTGATATGGATAACCTGATGAGGCTTTTCTTTGATAGCCTTGATGACATTTTCCCAGTTTTCAGCGGTCGCTCTTCTTAAGCAGTAAAAGGAATAAGAAGGCTGCTCTTTAAAAATATCTTGGATGACTTGAGGAATACCTTCACTAAAGAGGGGAAGTTTTCCAAGTTTATTTTTTTCCTCCTCAGGTAAAAAAGCCGCAGATATTTTATTTTCTGTGATGTACAAAGTGATTTGTTCACGTAGCTCTTTATTGTTTGCCAGATCTTTTTCGTCTGGAGCCGGGATCACTTCCTTAAGGGTAACAGAGTATATCTCCACATTACCTGGAGTAAGGTCTAAGACAATATGAGGGATGTTTAGTTGATCTACTAAATCGTTATAGTTTTTTCGGAACTTTGCAAAAGATTCGAGCTTGCCATTTAAGGGTATCCCTTTCTTAAGGTTATTTTTAATAATGCCTTTTTCCTTTAATTTATCAATAGAGAGTTCATGGGTTTTGTTTGCTGCGCGTATAAGAAGGCGCGTGCCTTCTAGCTCAAGTTTCTGATCGATTTTCCATAGGCCGAGCACGTATTGCGCCCATACCTGTCCCTTTTCCGCAGCTTTTTCTAGTAGCCTCTGCCCTAATTGTTTCCGTGCCAAATCTCCATAGAGGTTTGATTCTAAATAAAGAAGTCTACATGTTTCTTCATCCGGAATCCACTCTTCTTCTAAAGCTTTTTTAAAATAGAATAGGCATTTAGCCCCATCGTTAATTGAATATCCTTTAACAAGAGCGTAAAGTGCTTGCGGATGATTTTGCTCTGCTCCAATTGCCGCTAGACTCATATTACCTGTTAAAAGAGGTGCATAATTTTGGGAAATAAGCAAGCTATGGATTTTTGCTTTCTGCTCATCGCTAGAAAAGTTTGCCAATATAAAAAGACCCGGTTTATATCCCTCTGCCGTAGCAAAAGTTGCAAATTCAGAGGCTTTTTCTTGGTTTTTTTCTAAGCGCGCAAGAGCATGCCAAGCAGGGGTATATCCGTATTGCGTAGTAGCTGTTTTATAACAACTTAAGGCTTTGGCTTCATCTTTAGGAACTCCAATTCCTTCCTCGTAGCAAAATCCGCGGAAGTATCGGAGCACTGGGAGGGAGGATAAGAATTTATTGAAAAAAATCTTTTGTTTATTCTCAGGGATTTTCTTAAGGCCCCTAGAAAAAAGCTCTATAAGTTCTGCTGAAGGGTTTCTTTCCGAACTTGCAATAGAGGTAAATAGATCTTCCATGCAATGTTCTATAGGTAATTCATGGATTAATTTTAATGTAAGCCTCCAAAGCAAATTAAGTAGAGGGTCCTGATGTTCTCGTAAATAATCTACAAACCTGTGAAGTTCTATAAGCTCTTTAACTGAGAGTTTTATAGAAATGGGGAGACCTGCATAGTATCCTAAAAAAAGGAGCAATATCCGCTCTCCGACTACTTTGCTTAAATCAGGGGATTTTTGAATTAGAGAAAGAGGCGCGTGTGTCATACTAAATTTCCCTTCAGAATCAGAGGTCTTGATATACAGATATTGAGGGGGAAATGCTAGTCCTGGGGCCACTCCAGTTTCTAGCTTTATAGTGGGCCTTCTAAATAGCATTTTTTGAAGGTTTGCGGCAGGGTCACTACTTGCATAGATAGAAAGATCACTAATTTTTTCTTTAGATTCAGAAGGAAGCTGGCTTGCAAAGCAGGCATTCTTTTTGATGAATGCTTCTATAGCTTCTGTAATTCTGGCTTGCCCTGCTACAAAAGCAGACAATCTATTTCTTAAAGTAGGGGCACTTGTATTAAGAAAAGTTATTCCATTAACTATGTGTATACTTGCAATTCTTTGACTTCTTTTATCAAGAGTTTTTAGAACCCCTTCATAAGTTGTTTGAAATTGGTCATAGGAGGTGCATTTTTGTAGAGCGATAGCTGTCATCTCGCCCTCTTTTTTATAAGTTGCTTGATGACAAGCCTTTTCAAGGAGGCTTCTGCCTCTTTAACGCCTTGGCTTGCTGCTAATTTGAGGAAATACTTGGAAAGATTATGGAATTTTGAATCTGCATATATTAAGCCCATTTTGTATTGATATTGAGGATCGTTATCTAAAGCTAATAGTTTTGTATAATAAACTTTGCAATCATTTTTATCTGGCAAATTTTCATAGTATTCAACGAGTTTATATTTAGCTTGTTTAAGTCCGCTGTATGCCGCTGATCTTAATAGCCATTCGTAACTGATGAAACGTTCAGCAAAAAATGAGTGCTGAGTAGGGTTTTTTTCGTAATAAATTTTATAAAGGTGAGCGAAATTATATCTCCTTTTAGCGTGTACGGTATAAAGAGGATGCCAGTCACCATGTCCAAACGATTCTCTAAATTCTTTATAGAGTAAAGAGTAGAAATCTATATCGAAAATATATCTTTTAATTTCACATTTTTCGAGGATTTCTGGCTCAAGAGATAGAAGGATATCGACAATGTTTTCTCTAAAGGGCGCTTCTTTTGTACCAAGGAAGAGCTCTATTAACCCTGGTGCTTTAATGGCCTTAGTTAACAATCTATCGACGCATTTGCTATCGGATAGAATGATGCTTCGTATTTTTTTTTGGGACTGGTTTTCTAAAGGAGGGGTGTCATTTATTAGAGTTTCGAATAATTTTTCAAATGTTTCCCTATCATTTCTCTGGGCTCTTGTAAAATGGTAAAAGGTGAACAATTGATAATTTTCTTCTGAGGACAATTTGTCTAATTCTTCTAGACCATATTGGAGTTTTAAAAATTGCTTAAGGACTTTTTCATTTACCTCTTCACTTACATCTATAATAAGCTCTTGCTCAGCAGTTATTTTAAAGGAGGCGGCCTTTCTGAAATAGGGCACAAGAACTGCATGTGCTCTAAACATTTTATCTTGCGCTCTTAGATAAACTAACTGACGAGATTCTTTTAATCGATTAAGCACTTTGCTTATTTTATTAGGACAGCTTGTATCGCTTGTAGAGGAAGCTTCATATGTATCTAATACGGCTTCCACCATTTGGGCCAATTTTGGAACATCAAATCGCTTTGCTAAAGCTTCTAATTCTGTTAATTCCTTACGATTTAGTAAAAAATGATTGTATCTTCCATAGAGATAGGTAAGAAATGCTCTTAATATCTTTTTTTCTGTTTTTTTAAAGTACACGGGTTTTTCTTCATTTCCAATAAGAAGTGAAGAGGGGAAAAGCGCACTTGGAATAGTAATGATTTTCTCATCTAATCCTTCATTTTCGATCTTTATATAGACAAACTGATCCGGATTTTCTTGTAACCTTTCTGCCATTTTTCTCCACTCTAGAGTAGATTGCTTTCTAAAGGGGTAAAATTTATAGGTAGGCTGCTGTTTAAAGATCTCTTTAATTGTCTCAGGAACACCTTCACTAAATAGAGGGAGAAGCGCGAGTTTTGCTTTTTCCTCTTCAGGTAAAAATGCAGCAAAATGTTCGTTTAGGACGATGTATTCTGTGATGTTTTTCTTTAGCTCATCATTGTGCTTAGGCTCTTTTGCTGAAGGAGGGGGGATATTTTCTTGAGAGTTAAAGAGGCTTATGTAAGTAGAATGGACTTGCTCTTTGTCGTTATGTAAAATATGAGGCTGTTCTAGATATTTTATTAATGTATTAAATCGTTTTCTAAAAGTTTGAAAATTTTCTTCGGTCTGACATAAAAAAAGGATGGACTCTGATAGGACATTTAATTCTTTAAGCTTTGTAATAGAGTCTGGATGATTTTGCTTTGCAGCGTCTATAAGGAGGCTTATGGCTTCTCTTTGCTTCCCTTCTTCATGAAGCTTTAGGGCTAGGTTGTGCTTTGCTTCGCAGCTACCTCCTTCAGCTGCTTTTTCTAGGAGTTTACGTGCCAGATCTCTATATTTTTGATTATGGTCAAGGTATTTCAAGATTGTTTTAAGTTGAGGAGGGGTTGGAAAGTCATTTTCTTTTAGAGCTCTTTCTAGATATTTTATCCCTCCATTGAAGTCCTGGAATTCGAAATGAAATACGCTGAGTCGATAAAGTGCCAAAGAGTAATTTTGCTCTGCTGCAATTTCCAAGCTCCTTAATTCTCTTTTGCATATCAAAGCGGGAGCAAAATTTTGAAGAGCAAGTTGGTCGTAAATTTTTTTGGATCTTTGTTGCTCATTTGCTGTTTCATAAAGGCCAGCAAGAATAAAAAGAGATGATTTAAAGGGTCTTTTTTTTAAGGAGGTTGCTTTTAAGTGAAAATGCCAAGCCATATCTGTGCTTTTTGTCACCCCCTCACCATTTTCGTATAGACAACCAAGAACGTATAGGGCAGGAGCATATCCTTTAATTGCAGATTTTTCAAAGCAACTTAGAGCTGTCTTTGCGCATTTTAAAACTCCTATTCCTTCGTGGAGACAATAGCTACGAAGAAACTCTGTAACAGGGTCTTCTCCTTTTAATTTGTTAAAAAAATGGAGTTGCTGATCTTTGGTTGCTTTTTTAAGTTCTGTACCCAAAAACGTGAGAAGTTCAACTGAAGGAAATTCAAAGGAGCTTAAGAGGGAAGCAAAGAGATCTTGAAGAAAATCCTCTCTGAAATTTTCTGCTCGTAATGCGTGAAGCAGTTTTAGAGTTTCTCTCCAAAGAATACTAACAACAGGGTTTGCATCCTCAAATAAATATTCTGTAAGTTGGTGCAGTTCAATAAGTTCTTTAGGCGTAAGCTCTAGGGAAATTTGTTCTCCTGCATAGAATTTTAAGAAAATTGCTAGTGTTTTAGTGCTGCTTACTTGCCATAAGTCTCTTGATCCATTAACTACACAAAATGGAATGGGGGCAGCTAAAAAATGGTTTTTACTGTCTGATGTTTTGATATATAAAGGATGCGGCCACAATACTCCTCCGGCATCACTTTGAATTTCTAGTTTTACTAGAGGCTCTTTAAATAAGGCTTTTTGTAGATTTTGAGAAGGGACAGTGTTTTTATAAACATTTAAAGCAAAAATTTGTTCTTTATCATGAAAAGAAAGTTGGCTTGCAAAGCAAGCATTATCGAGAATGAACTTTTCTATAGCTCCCTTTATTTTATCTGTTCCTTTTATAAGAGCAACGGCTCTACGTTTTAAGGAAGAAGGACTTACTTTAAGAAAGCGATCTTCATCTACCTTTTTTAATTTTACTACTGATTCACTTGTTTTAGCTAAAGAGGAGGAGATCTTCTCATAATTAATATGGAATTCTTCGTAGGAAGTATATCTTTGAAGTCTTATGTAAAAGCTCATTTCTTCATTGCCCTGCTGCGATTTTTCCTTATCAGCTGCTTGATGACAAGCCGTTTAAGGGGGGCTTCTGCTTGCTTAAAGTCCTGGCTTACTGCGCCCTTCAGGAGGTGAATAGCGAGGTTGAAAAAACCTTTTATTTTATAGTTTAAGGCGCGCTCATACTGCATTGTAGAAATGAAAGCCGGGGGGAGGTCCTTTATAAAATCTAATTTTTCTAACTCTTCGCTTTCAAGAATAAGAAACATGTTTGCGACGATGTGGAAGAATTTTTTTTCTTTTTTAGGCTGGATTTGATCTATTAGAGCTAAGAGCAATCTCTTGGACTCATTACCACCTTCTCTATAGCCCTCTGTGAAATAGTAAAAGGTGAATAATTGAAAATTTTCTTCCCAGGAGAAATTTTCTGTTTCTTGGAGGCCATACTGGAGTTTTAAGAATCGATCAAGGACATTTTCCTCTACATAATCGCTTAGATCTACAATTAAATCTTGCTTAGCAGCTGATTTATAGGAGGTAGCCGCATGGAAGTATTTTGGTAAAAGAGCTTTATGCGCCCTAAATGATTTGCCCTGAGCGGTTATCTGAACTAACTCAGAATTTCCCATGAGTTTGTTAAGTGTTTTTCTTGCGTTTTCCGGAGGGCTTTGCCCCTCGGAGAACTTATCGGTGTTCCCATTTAACTCTTTGTTGATCATTGCAACCAATTTTCGAACATTAAAAAGCTCTGCTAGCGTTTTAAGCTCTTCGAGCTCGCTGCGATTTAGTAAAAAGGCGCGGTCTTGTGCATAGAGGTAGTCAAGGAATGCATTTAATATCTTTTCTTCTGTTTTTTCTAGATTTATGGGGACTCTTCTACTCCTAATAGGAAGAGGATAGGGAAAAAGAGTGTTTGGAATGGTAATGATTCTCTCATCCAATCCTTCGCTTTGGATTTTTATATGAATAAGCTGATGGGGATTCTTTTGTATCTCTTCGATGATACGCGCCCAGTCTCTTTCGGTTTCTTTTCTTAAGAGGAAGACTTCATTGGTAGGCTGCTCCTTAAAAATGTCTTTAATAACGCTTGGAACGCCTTCCTCAAATAGAGGGAGTGTGGCAAGTTTTGCTTTTTCTTCTTCAGGTAGAAATTCAGCAAAGGGCTTATTGAGGATAATGTGGGTTGCGATTTCTTCTCTTAGCTGCTTATTTGTCTCAAGCTCTATTTCTAAAGGGGGAGGAGTGTTTTCTTGGGGATTAAAGGGTGTTATGGTAGCAAAACGAAATTTTTCTTCTTCTTGTTGTAAATTTAGGATATGCGGTTTTTCTAGATGCTCTATTAACTCGTTATATCCCTTCCTAAAATTTTCAAAGTCTGTGTTTGTTTCATGCTTAAAATAAAAGGTGAAGGTTTCTAATAAGACATTTAAGTCTCTAAGTGTTGCAATAGAACCTGGATGATTTTGCTTTGCAGCTTGTATAAGGAGGCTTTTTGCTTCTCTATTTTTGCTCTCCCCAATAAGCTTTAGTGCTTGAGAATATTGCGCGTTGGAGTAACCTTCTTGAGCTGCTTTTTCTATTAGTTTATCTTTCAATTTTCCATTGGGTAAACTGATTGCGATGCGTTCAATAACCTCTTTTCCTGGAAGATAATCGTCTTCTAGAGCTCTTTCTAAGTATTTCCTAGCTTTCCCTAGATCTTGGAATTGAGGTTCAACTAAGTGCTTTTCAACAAGTTGATAAAGCGCTGGTGGGTAATTTTGCTCTGCTGCAATCTCTAGATCAGCAATATCGTTTTTTAGAACTGGAGCATAATATTGGCTCGCAAGTTTATGATAAATTTCTTTAGATTTTTGCTCTTTATCTTCTAGTTTAGTTGCTATTTCATAAAGATCCGCAAGAATAAAAAGAGCTGGTTTATAAGGTCTTTTTGCTAAAAGGGTTGCTTTTAACTGAAAATCCCATGCCGTTTCCATGCTTTTAGCTACCCCTTTTCCTTCTTCATATAAGAGGCCAAGAATGTACCAAGCAGGGGTGTATCCACTCATTGCAGCTTTTTCGTAGCAAGCTGTAGCGGTTTGTTGGCATTTTAAGACTCCTATTCCATGCTGGTAGCAGTGAGCGCGAAAATACGTGGTAATAGGATCTTCTTTTTTTAATTTGTTGAAAAAATTCCCTTGCTCCTCTGCGGTTGCTTTAGAAAGTTCTTTACACAAAAGCTCTATAAGTTCTGCAGAAGGGGCTTCAAAAGAGTTTAAGATTGAGCTAAAGAGGTCTTGAAGAAAATCTTCTCTGAAGTTTTCTGCTCGTAATGCGTGAAGGAGTTTTAAAGTCTCTCTCCAAAGAATACCAACAAGGGGGTCAGCATCTTCAAATAGATAATCGGCAAGTCTGTGGAATTCTATAAGCTCTTTAGTAGAAAGTTCTATTGATAGCGGCTCTCCTTCGTAGTAGCTTAAAAAAAGATAAAGTAGTTTAGCGCTTGTTACTTTGCTTAAATCTCTAGATCCTTCCACTAGACATGTGGGCATGCGGCCTATAAAATGTCCCGCCAGATCAGATGTTTTAATCCATATAAATCTACGCTGAAATTCTTCTCTGCGATTGCATCGAACTTCTAGATTCACCGTGGGCTCTTTAAATAAAGCTTTTTGTAGATTTTGGGAAGGGAGAGTGTTTTTATAAACACTTACAGCAAAAATCTGTTCTTTATCGTGAAAAGAAAGTTGGCTTGCAAAGCAAGCATTATCGATAATAAATTTCTCTATCGCTTTTCGTACTTCAGACCCCCTTATAGAGATTGAGATCCGATTTTTTAGACTAGGGGCGCTCATCTTAAGAAAAGGGCCGCTGTAGCCATAAATCTTTTTGCACGTTTTTGTTATGATGGCGTTATTCTTCTTTTCGTAAGATATTAAGCATTTATATCTTGAGTAAAATTCGCAGAAGGAACTGTATTTTTGAAGGGCAATGTACACGGACTTTTATTCCTTAAGCTCTACCCATAGGTCTCGCAGCTGCTGAGAAGAGACAATAGGTCTAAAAAAGTGGAACTTAGAAAAATCTTCTTCTGAGGCATAGACCCACCGTTTCGCTTTTTCATCCAAACTAAAGGTGCTAAACGCATCTAAGGTGGGAGGGAAAAACCCAAATAGTTCGAAGTGGCGCTGAATAATGTGGGGGCGATATAAAAAGTTAATTAATTTATAGACGGCCTCTTCTTTATTGCTCGCTTTAGGAATGCAAAGATTTTCTATGGTGATAAAAGAGCCTTCTTCAGGAACGATAAAGTCAACAAAAGGGAAAAGCTTCATGGTTCTCCAGATATAAGAGCTAGAAGCAAATACTACGGGGCAATTTTTGGTTGCAAGAAAGTAGTCGCCGCGGAAACTCGCATAGGCTTCCACCCAAGCTTTTTGTGTAAGAAGAAGGTTTTTTACATCCTGAATTTGAGAAGCATTTAGAGGGTTTACTTGCTTAAAGAGATAGAAGGCTGCTAAAGGGAGAGCTTCTGCTGGGTCATTTGTCATGGCAATTTTGTAATTTACAAAAGCCCTATCAAAGATCATTTTCCAGCTTGGAATTAGAGGCCGATCTTTAAAGTAGTCTTTATCTATGCCAAGGCCAAAAATTTCCCATTCGTAGGGAATTGAATACTTATTTTCTAGATCGTAGTTATGGTGAAGAAGCCTTGGATTGATTCTATTAAGAAATCCTAGCTTGCTATAATTAAGTTCTTTTAAAAGACCTTCATTTTTTAAAAGGAGCACAGCGTAGTCTGAAGGGATAATTAAATCATAGCCCTCTCCTTTAGTCACTTTAAGTTTTACAAGGAGTTCTTCATTGGAAGAATAATAGTTTAGATTTACCTTAATACCGCTTTCTTTTTCAAATTCAGCAATGGCTGCAGGGTCTAAAATATCTCCCCAGGCAAAGACATTTAGGCTGTCTTTGTTAGATAAAAATTCCCACTTGGGCAAATAAAGACAGCTAAAAATAAGGATTAGCCAAGAAATCGTGATAAGCGAGCGGGTAAACCATTTCATTAAAAAATCCTTGTGCGTGACTTTAAAGAGAAAAATACAAGAACAAGAAAGCTACTTAAAACAAGGAGCACAGCAGAAAGAGCATTAACTACAGGCGAAACACCAGACCTAAGCATCGATAAGATATAAAGAGAAAGCGTTTGAGCGGTGCTTCCTGCAACAAAGTAAGACAGAATAAAATCATCAAACGAGATAATAAATACAAGGAGCGCTGTAGCAATGAGGGCAGGGCGCAAAAGAGGGAGCGTTACTTTAAAAAATGTTTGCGCAGGGGAAGCTCCAAGAACAAGAGAGGCTTCTGTAAGCCGCAAGTCAATTTCAAGAAAACGCGCATAAGCCATGGGGATCACAAATCCAAGCCCTAAAACAGTGTGCGCCACAATGAGTGTTGTAAGTCCTAAGGGAATAGAAATAAGAGTAAAAAAGGAGAGAAGGGCAACAGCTAGCACAGTTTCTGGAATGACTAGATTTCCATAAAAAAGGGAGAGAAACTTTCCTGTTCTTCCGCCTTGCGCTGCGTAAAAAATTAAGAGCACCCCAATAATAAGACTTAAAGATGTTGCGCAAATAGCTACAATTAAAGAATTTAAAAAGGCTTGCCAAAGGTGCGTAGAGTGTAAAAGCTCTCCGTACCAATGCCATGTAAACCCTTTCCAAGGGGAAGGAAACCCTTCCGTATTAAAAGAAAATACAAGAAGCACAATAATCGGGACATAGAGAAATAAGTAGGTAGAAGCTACAATTAAAAGTTTCCAGATTCTTCCCATTTTCATTTAAGCACGCACCCTTTTCATGATTTTATTAATGAGCAAGAAAAGAACAACGACACTTATAAGAAGCGCTATAGAGCTTACAACTGTAAAGGCAGCGCCAAGGGACCCTGTTTGCTCTCCTAAAATATAATGAGAAACAACGCTTCCTACAAACATTTGCTTATCTCCTCCCATCAGCTCTGGAATAGCGAATTCTGCGAAGGAGGGGATATATACGAGGAAAAAACCTCCTCGTACACCGCTTAGCGTTAAAGGAAGAAGGATCCGTCTAAAGGTGTGGCTCCAGCTTCCTCCGAGGTCAAGAGAGGCTTCAATGAGGCGCCTATCTAATCTTTCTAAAGAGGAGTAAATAGGAAGAATCATGAAAGGAAGATAGTAATAAACCATCATGACCATAATAGCAAAAAGGGAGTTTAGAAAATGAATAGGCTGATCAATAATCCCTAAAAACCTTAAGAGGTTATTTAAAAAACCTTCCTTTTCAAGGACGAAAAACCATGCATACACATGCAAGAGGAAATTTGTCCAAAAAGGAACAATAAGAAGAAATAGGAAAAAGCTTTTGAACCTGCTAGAAGTGAAGGATAAAAAATATGCTATAGGATAGCCAATTAAAAGACAGAGAGTGGCATTACTTAAAGCTAAGAGCAAGGAAGACCCAATAACACCAAGATATACAGGGCTTAGAAAAAGAAAGATTTTCTTTAATGTGATTCCTTGAATCATCCCTGATTCTGAGACCTTTAGGATGCTTGAAACAATAATGAACAAAAGAGGCAGGTAAAAGAAAACAATCTGCCAGATAATAGCCGGTAGACCTAAAGTAAAAGGGATGTGAGAGGTGGTTTTACTTTTCATTTTTCTAACATCACCACATTTTCTTTTTGCCAATAGAGATTCACTTCATTGTCATAATCGATGACTTCTTGAGGGAAGTGCTCTTCATTTTGCTCAAATACCTGAATGCGGAGGTTATTTTTTAGTAGAATATTATACTGGGTAGATCTGCCGTGATAAACAATAGATTGAACAAATCCTGTCATGTGATTAGAAAAATTTTTAACTTCTTTTTTTGTGATGAAGATCTTTTCTGGTCTAATACTCATGGCCACATGGTTGCCTTCTTTCATCCAAGACTTTTTTTGAGGTAAATCAATACTAAAGTCGCCTAGATCGGGAATATGAATAGTAGGATTAGTATCAAGATGCAAAAGTTCGCCTGAAAAAATATTGGTAGTCCCCACAAACTTAGCGACAAAAGAAGAAATGGGGAATTCATAAATTTCTTTAGGAGTCCCAATTTGTTCAATATCGCCATTGTGGTTCATAATAGCCATTTGATCGGCAACTGTTAGCGCCTCAAATTGGTCATGTGTAACGTAGACAAATGTTGTCTTTAATTTATCTTGAAGCTCAATAAGTTCAATAAGCATTCTTTCTCTTAGCTTAAAGTCTAAGGCAGCGAGTGGTTCATCTAAAAGAAGAACATCAGGCTCGCTAACGATCGCTCTTGCAAGGGCAACTCTTTGCTGCTGTCCCCCAGATAGTTGAGAAGGAAGTTTATGGATATGATCGACTAAGTGGAACGATTCAAGGATCTTAAAGACCTTTTGCTCAATAACAAGCTTAGGCAGTTTTTTAATTTTTAGGCTGTAGGCAATATTATCGAATACATCAAGGTGAGGAAAGAGGGCGTAGCTTTGGAACACCATATTTATGGGGCGTTCATTAATGGGAAGATCGGTGATATCCCTGTCTCCCAAATAAATTTTACCACCATCTGCTGTTTCTAGCCCGGCCATTAACCGCAGAAGGGTTGTTTTACCGCAACCGCTTGGGCCTAAAAGGGCAAAGAACTTCCCAGAAGGGATTGTCAAATTAACCTTATCAATGATACGGCTGCCGTGCTTTGACTTAGTAAGATTTGTTAGCTTGATACTTCTCATATTCCGCCCTAAAAATTACACGAATAATATACCGTAGAGAATTATTTGTAATGCCTAAAAGAAAAGAATTATAACTCGTGTCAGATTTTCCATTTCTTCAACTCGTGCCCGTGTGCGTGCCCGTGCCGGTGCCCGATCTTTTCTTTCTTCTTCAATGATGGGAGAAGAAAGAATAAAGAAAAGAGAAAATCGGGCACCGGCACGGGCACGCACACGGGCACGAGTTGAAGAAGGGGAAATCGCACGCACAAAAAACACCCTACTTTTCTTCTTTTTTTCTTTTCATTTTGGGAGGGAAACGATTATGGTATTTTGAAAAAACCCTAAGGATAAAAATATGGAACGCAGAAAGCTTATCATCATAGGCTCTGGCCCAGCTGCTCATACTGCAGCTATTTATGCAGCAAGAGCAAATCTTAACCCTCTTTTGTTTGAAGGGTTTTATTCAGGCACTGCGGGGGGTCAGCTCATGACAACCACCGAAGTAGAAAACTACCCCGGCTTTCCAGAAGGGATTACCGGCCCTGACCTTATGGAAAAATTCCGCAAGCAATCCGAGCGCTTTGGTACAACGATTCTTACAGAAGATGTTGTCTCCGTTGATTTAAGCGCACGTCCTTTTAAAGTATGTGGTAAGCCTACTTGCTTTGAAGCTGATACCCTTATTATTGCTACAGGTGCAACAGCTAAAAGACTTACCGTGCCAGGAACAGGCGATAATGAATTTTGGCAAAAAGGAGTCACTGCTTGCGCTGTATGTGACGGAGCTGCCCCCATTTTCCGCAATCAGCCTCTTTTTGTATTTGGCGGAGGAGATACCGCTGTAGAAGAAGCGATATTCCTTACAAAATACGGATCCAAAGTGTTTCTTGTGCATAGAAGAGATGCGCTTAGAGCTTCTAAGATTATGGCAGAAAGGGCCATGCATCACCCTAAGATTGAAATCATTTGGAATAACGCGCTTATTAAAGTTGAAGGGGATAAGGTTGTAAGGTCAGTAACGCTTCAAGATGTCAATACGAAAAAAGAGACAACTCATCCGGCGGGCGGAGTCTTTTTTGCAATTGGACATGTTCCTAACACTTCCTTTTTAGGGGGGCAAATAGAAACGCATCCTAATGGTTATATAAAAGTTGTTCCAGGAACAACTTTGACAAATGTAGAAGGAGTATTTGCTGCAGGAGATGTTCAAGACCATGTGTATAGACAAGCGGTAACAGCTGCCGGATCTGGCTGCATGGCAGCTTTAGAAGCAGAGAGATGGCTTTCAGCGCAAGGACATCATGCAGGTTAAAAATCTTTTAAAGCTGCTTTTATCCCTTCCTTTAGCTGCAAGTGCTCTTGAGATGCAGCCTTGGTTTGGCAATGTTTATGAATTCCATTTTTTAGGGGATTATACTTACAGCAGGTATAATAAAGTCGATCATGCAACGCCTCCTTTAAAGCACCCTTCAAATGATCAACTGTTTTTACTGGGCTTAGATTTTTGTCCGAGTAGTAGTTGGGATCTTGACCTAGATGTGGAGTTTGTTCATACCCCGCGCCAAGAGTGGGGCTTTAGAAGCGCTGCTGCTCAGATTAGACGTCTTTGGCTTGACGATGTTCTTTATGACTCTGTATCGCTTACCACAGGTCTTCTATTAAGAGGTGTATCAGGCACCAGTTTAAAAGATGTCAGCTGTCCTTACCATGCAGCTTTTGATATGGAAATGAATATTGCGATTGGTAAAGAGTGGAGTAGCTCGGCTTTTTGGCGCTATCGCTTATTTGGATTTGGAGCTTTAGGAATTGGCAATAGAGGCTCTCCTTGGAGCCGCGCTCATGTAGCGATAGAGCTTAACAGCGAAGATGTTCACAGATATGAACTTTTTTCTGATGGCTATTTTGGCTACGGCAATGAAGAGACAATCAACATCAAGCATTTCCATAGCTACGCCCACATCCACCACAAATCCGTCGATGTAGGCCTCTCCTACGGCTACATGATGAGCGTTTGGGGAACTCTCTATCTCTCCTACGCGCACCGCGTCTACGCCCGCTCCTTCCCAGCTAACACAAACTTCTTCAGCCTCAGCTACAACCTTCCCTTCTCCCTCTTCTAGAAGAAGTATGAATTATGAAGTATGAATTATGAAAAAGGGAGAGAGTATTTCTTAGTCTTATGAAATAAAAGATTAATTTCTTTGTCCCATTAGGGACAGTGGTACGTAGCCAGGGTGTGACGAAGGAACCCCTGGAAAACAGGAATCTCCAAAATCGCGCTCCATGGGAGCGCAGGAATCTTGGACTTAGAAAACAACATTTTTAAGTTTCCTTCGCCATCCTGCACTCCTATGGAGTGCAATTATCAGGTCCATATTTCCAGGGGTTCCTTCGTCACACCCTGGCTACATACCATAGTCCCTAATGGGACAAAGAGTATTCATCGATGATCCGTCAGCATCGCTCGGTTGCTGAGACGATTGTGGGGGGTAAAAGGCTTAATTCTAGTGTTTCTGCGCAGATGTCATTATTCACATAGGTTGATATGGCTTTTGCTCGTTGATTTTGTAAATCACGTATTTCAGCTCTGTAATAATCTATGAGAAGCGTGTTATTCTCTATTATTGCACTGCGGCTTTCTCCAGAAAAGAAGGTTTTTAAAAGACAGATGTAGCTGTCTTTGGCACTGTATAATAGGTCTTTCCATTTGTATCCCGGATTAGAATCTATAGGCAAGCTTAGTGTAAAATTTTGCATCTCTAGGCGGCCTATTTTTTGCCCACTAAGACGCATTTTCCCCTGTATTTTTTCTATTGAGGAAGAAAACATTCCCGATTCTCTTTTTAATTCCTGGATTTCCCCCTTTATTTCTTCTTTAGAAGCATTTTGAGGTAATCCGCAAGCTTGATAAATTGTATTATTTGTAACAGAGATCATAATCCCTCTTTTTTATTATAAATAATACAATAAATCAAAGTTAATTTCACTGGTTTTTATGTAATAAAAACGTATTATTTAAAATTTAACTTAGCAGTATAGGTGTTTTAACTAATTTCTTTATCCCATTAAGGACAGTGGTACGTAGCCAGGGATAGGTTAAAACGGCCTTGTTTTACAGCGTTTTTACGACGGATTTCCGGGGAACTATGTCATAAAAAATGTCGTAAAATGTCGTAAAATGTCGTAAAAAGTTGCTGAATATAACCTTTTATGACATAATAAAGAAAAAAGTGTCGTAAAATAATGGCTTTTGACCCTAAATTCACTATTTCTATTCCCATAGCATCTGCGCTTACTTCTATTGAGCGTACTCGCGGTTTTTTGGAGGCTGCAACCCTTTCGAAGGACTGGATATCTAAAATGCAGGCCCGTGCATTAATTTTAGAAGCTCACCACACAACGCACATAGAAGGTACGCACTTGAGTTTGGATCAATCCGAAAGACTTATCTCAGGGGAAAAAATGCAAGGCGTCGACTCTGAAGATGTCAAAGAATTGCTGAACTATAGAAAGGCATTTGATTTTGTTGCTGACTATGTCTTTTCTAAAGGAAGAATTACTGAAGGTTTAATCAGGGAAATTCATAGACTCTTAGTAGAGGGCGTAAGAGGTGATGCAGCGCAGCCTGGAAAATATAGAACCATTCAAAATTATGTTGCTAACTCTAAAACTAAAGAAATCATCTATACTCCGCCCGCGCCTTATGATGTTCCTGTTTTAATGACTGAATTGACGGATTGGCTGCAAAATGAACAGACAATTCCTCCGGTTCTTGCTGCTGGGATAGCGCAGTTTCAGCTCGTCCATATCCACCCGTTTGTAGATGGAAACGGTAGGAGTTCACGCCTTCTTTCAACTTTGTGTCTTTATCGTTCAGGGTATGATTTTAAAAAACTTTTCACCATCAGCGAATACTATGATCGCAATAGACAAGATTACTACCATGCGCTTCAATCAGTTAGAAATAACAACATGGATATGACTAGTTGGCTTGAATATTTCTGCAAAGCCTTAGAAACCCAAATGCATGAAATCCAGCTCAAAGGATCACAGGCTATGAAACTGGATGTTTTAGTGCTTCAGCATAAGCTTTCTGCAAGACAGAAACAAGCGTTGGAGAGTCTAATGGCAAGGGAGAAAGATTTCAATATTCAAGAATATGAGTTGCTTTGCCCGGGAATAAATAGACGTTCTTTGCAAAGAGATCTTGCCGATCTCATAGAAAAAGGGATCATTATGCAAGAAGGAATTAAAAAAGCGGCCCGTTATAGGCTAAAATTGCCTTAGTTCGTTTTTTACGACATTTTACGACACGTTTTTATGACACAAACAAGCAGCTAGCGTCGTAAAAAAGCTTTTACTACCTTACTTCTTGAGACGTTTCTCAACTTCTGTATCGCTTAGCCATTCTTTTGTTTGCATAAGGTGATTAAATTGATAGGTTAAAATGGCTTTATCAGCTGTTTTAAAAAAGCGTTCTGCACCTGAATACTGGTATCCTTGGAACGGGATATTTAAAGACTCTAATTCAGCCTTAACAGTTTCTAGGTTTTCTTGAAGATCGTCTATGAAAATAACTTTTGAAGGATAGAAATCCCCTTTCTTAAAAAATGCTTTTAATACCTCTCCTTTTTTATAACCTTTGGAGAATAAAACCCCTTCTTCAAATAAGGGAGCAGGAGTTCCTTCTTTTTTAATCTCTGTTAAAAAATAGCGCTCGATCTTTGGAAAAGAGGACCTAAAACTAATATCTAAGCTTTTTAAGTGTTCGATGCGCCAACGCTCAACTTGGGGAATCACTCCAAATGTTCCTGTAGGGCAGCTTGTTAAAGCGATCACTTTAACGCCTTTTTCTTGGAGGGTTTTAATAAGAGAAGGCATTTCTTTTTCAATGAGAACTCTTTCAGGCAGTAGCATGCTTAGGCTTAGTTTTTCCTGTAAATCCTTTTTCTCTTCCTCTGTTGTAGCCTTTAACATAGCTTGCTTTACAAGGGGAAAAAAGAAATCGTCTGCATAAGGGTGAATGAAGTGGTCTTTGGTTGTAATTAAAACTTCATCCACATCAAAAACAACAAGGGTTTTTTCATCTGATTTTTCGATTTCCTCTGCTAACTCTTTCATCGAAAATATCTGTGTAGAATAAACAGGTGATACAGCAAGTAGAGAGATAAGAAAAGATCCGATGATTTTTTTGATCATATATGTTCCTTTGTAGCTTCTGATTTTAAGGATTTTTGAAAAAAGGCAATAGTTTTTTTCCACGAATCTTGACTAGCATGTTGATCATCCGCAATTGTTCCTCCCATAGAAAACCATTTTTTACTTACAGGATGATAATACGAGGAACCAGGTAGAGGAATGTTGGGAATACCAATTCCATGCCCAGCTCTTGGATAGGTCAAGTGTTCGCAGGAAGTAGGAGACTTGTGTGCTTTAAGCCTTTCTTGAATTTGAGAGGCGTACAAGGTAGAGGGCCACATTTGGTCATCTCCGCTAGAAACCAATAAAAGGGGAGCCCGAATTTTTTCAACGGGAATGGCTGCCGCTTTAAAAGCCTCTTCATCTTTCATTCCTTCTAGAAAATTTTGCACTGTATTTACAGGATGATTAGCATCTTCTCCGTTGCCATTACTAAAATCTGCTTTAGAAACGCTTGGCAAGGGAGCTAAGGGCTTGTTCTTGTAAAGCCATGCATTAACAGGTGTTTCGCTTAAGCCCCCGTAAATCACGCTACTTGGAACAATAGCTCCGATAGCCTGAACAGATTCAGGAAATAGTGAGCCTAAAATCAAGGCCAATTCAGCTCCTCTTGATGCTCCATAAACTCCTACGCGAGAACCATCAAGATAAGACTGGGATTTAAGCCAACTAAACGCTGTTTCAAAATATTCTAGGGGAATATCTTGGAGATTTGAAGGAAGCCCTTCTACGCCAAAATAGCCAAGCGCTAAAACCCCAAAGCCATGAGAAGCTAAAAGCTGCGCGCGATTCTCTCCCAGTCCTCCATTTGACCCGCTTAGCGTAATTATTACAGGAAGGGGTTTATCAGAAGGCGCAAGAAACAAAATGCCCACGAGTCCATTTTCTTGAACGGTAATCCTTTTTACTTCCTCGGATTTACGCAAGCGCACAATTTCTTTTGTAGCAATCTCTTGTTTTCCTCTAAACACTTTAAACGTAACAGAAAATGCATCTCCTTTTACCTTAAAAGCAGAAAAGTCCAAAGGATCTGGCTGCATAGACCAAAGCAAACCCATAGGATCTATTTGACTGTAAGAGCCTTCCCTTGGCGACTCCGCAGAAAGATCAACAACACCCTTTTTATTTGCTTGGAATAAGGCCGAGGAAACCCATTTCGTATTATTATCATCAGTTGTTTGAGCTTGAATAGAAATAATCTCGGCGGGAATTAAGTTATTAACAACAATACCGATCTCTTGATCCAAAAGAGATTTTTCTGAAGATATTTCAATAATAGGCAATTCTGTTCCGGAAAAATAGGGAACCGCAGTCACCGCAACAATCGAAGAGAAAGAAAGAGACATGAATGTACCTATCCCTGATCCTGCCCCGACGCAGATGATTGAGCTTCCTGTAAAAAAACTTCTGGGGTAATTTCTCTCTTTAATAGTTTTTGAACAGAATCTAAATCTACAGGATTAAAATTTATGGCCTGTACAACATCGGCACATTGATGTATTTTTAGGTCTTTGTAGTCTTGAATGAAATTGTTTTGATTTTCTTCAGTTTGAAGATAACCCAAGAATCTTCTTAAGTTTTCTGGGTTCTTTTTTGAAATTCCGAATTGTAGTTCGTGCAATGCTTTTTCATTAAGGGTCTTGACTTCATCATTAAAAGTTTCATGCCTTCTCCTTAATCTTTCAGAGCAGATTAAGGCGACTCCTTTCGTTAACATAAAAAGAAAAACACCTGGAATGATGGATATAATAACTGCAATTGTTTTAATGCATTTAACGCATGGGCTATCTTGATCTTGAATATTTTTTATATTAACGAAGTAAGGCTTATATATTGTTGCACGATTTCCGTCGCTATCTCTTCTTGGGCCGCGGTATCCAGGTATCATTCTGGATAAACCATATGGAGTTAGTATGCAGTCAGCGGATCGTTCATTATATAAATACCGCAAAGGAGTAGAAAAAAAATTTCCCAAAGAATTCAACGTAGTAGTAAATGTATTCAAATTGTCTTTTTTGAAGTTTAATGCACTTAAATAAATCATGTTTTTTCTCCTAAAAAATAAATAACGCTGAATTTTGTAGCTGGCACAGCGATAGTTCCTAATGTCCTTAGATGGAAAATTCCATTTAGTTTATCATGTTAAGCAATACAACTAAACCATTAAGTTAATATTAAAAAATAATTTAATGCTAATTAATGTCAGACGTTATATTTCGTTAGATTTGTGTTTTAAAAATATTATTGTTCTTTCTGTCAAAAAATTCAATAACAAAATACATTGAATAGCATCCTTTAACAAGTAAGAAAAACAAATCTCATCTAAAGAGCAAGTGTCTTATAATAAGCTGTTTGTGTTTATTTTATCAAGATTGTTATCGATAATTGCATGATTCGATAATAGTGATTGGTCTTATTTGCAAAGGTGGTAATAAGAACCTCTTTAATTATCGAATATTGGCAATTTCGATAATAACAGGTAAGGTAGAGAAACTCTTTTTTTGTTAACGCGAATTTCGATAAGCGAAAAGTGTAAATTCTTATCGCAAGCTTATCGATTTTATGCCTTTTGCTTATCCAAAAGTCTCTAGTTGAAATTCGTCCGCGTAAACCTCGTTCGCACGTAGGCGTTTTCTTGTAAAAACCTGACGCCGAAATTCAGGCATTGATTTTCCATCATATCAAAACTCTTTTACTGTTAGTAGCTTATGTCCCACCAAGAATTTTATGCCGAAAGTAAATGAAAAAGATCGAGATTTCTGCTATCATTTTTCCAATTTAAAAAATTAAAATACGCCAAAGTTTGCATAGAGGATTCTTTTTAAAATGCTGCTAAATCCATTTTCCAATACGAGGACAGTGATCAAGGCAATTATTTTTGATTGCGATGGAATTCTAGTGGATACAGAAGAACTCAAATTTCAAGCGTGGAAAAAAACTCTAGAAACAAGGGGCATTATTTTAGCCCCTGAACGCTACCAATCCCTAATAGGGCACACCGGGTTATCCATTCTAAATCAAATAGAGGAAGAGCATCGTGTCTCATTAGACCCTAAAATTGTTGATGAGAAGAATGAGCTGTACTGGGCATTGCAAAAAAATGGGGTGAAAAGCATTGCTCCTATGATTACTGTGGTCAACTGGGCTAGAACAAAGGAAGATAAAAAGGAATTATTATTGGGCGTTGCGACTTCTGCTTCAAGAAATGAAGTATTATTCAATTTGAATTATTTACAGATAAATGATGTATTTGATCTGGTTCTTTCCGGTAAGGAAGATCTAACAAAATATCAAAATCCCTTAGGTGTTAACAAACCTCATCCTTACATTTATTTAGAAATGAGTCTTCAACTAGGATTACAATCCCATGAATGTTTAGTATTTGAGGATTCAGAAGCAGGGGTATGTGCTGCTAAAAAAGCCGGATGTTTTGTGATTGCTATTCCTACTAAATGGACAGTTCAACAAAATTTTAGTGAAGCGGATCTTATAATTTATCCATCAAGTAGTGAAAAAATTATAGAAAATATTGAACGCTTATTTAAACCGTTAAATAAACTCTAATCTCGAGGGGGGGGAATATGCAAATTTGGTTAGATACCATTGATTATGAGGTGATTGCCGATGGAGCAAAAACAGGGGTAATAGCAGGAGTAACTACCAATCCAAGCATTCTATCGAAGACCAAAAATGTTACGGAAACTCTTACTACGCTTCTTGATATACAACCTGGACCTATTGCTGTTCAAGTCACTTCTGCCGATCCTCAAGAGATGATTAATGAAGGAATGCGTATCTTTGAATTTTCTTCTCGTATGATTATCAAAGTTCCGATCAATCGCAATGGACTTATTGCTATCAAACAGCTTAGGCATGCACAAGTTCCTGTATTAGGGACGGGTATATTATTTTCTACTCAAGCTCTATTGGCCTCTAATCAAGGAGCATCCTATATTTCTCCTTATTTTGGTCACATAGGAGGCATTGGAGATGCATTCGCAATATTGAAAACCATGGTAGAGATATTACGCGTGAATGAGTCCTCTACAAAAATTCTTGTAGCTTCTTTAAGAGAGCTAGATCATATCATTTTTTGTGCTTCTTTGGGAGTGGCAGCAGTTACCATTAAACCTGATTTATATTACAAATTAATCGCAGACCATCCTGCTGTTGAAGGTTTTTCACAAGGATTTTTGTCGGATTGGATACAAACTCATGGACAATCCTCTATAAAAGATGCCTTTTCAAGGATAAACAAATAATTAACTATAGGTTATATGATGTCTCAACATAAAACATGTTTAGCTAGCGACAATTGGGCTCCTGTGCATCCCTTGATTCTCAAATCTGTTGTAGAAGCCAATGAGGGTTATGCATCTTCTTACGGAGCTGATTCTTGGACGGCAGAAGCTCAAAAAATCATTCAAAACGCCTTTGAATCAAATTGTAAGGTATTTATTGTTCCTACAGGAACCGGCTCTAATATTTTAGCACTTAAGCTTGCATGCCGCAGGTATGAGTCTGTTATTTGTACGGATATTGCTCACATACAGTATCAAGAATCAGGAGCAGCTGAATCTATTATTGGGTGTAAATTACTCGCGGTGCTTAATGAAGGCGGCAAGATTACCCCGGAAGCTGTCAAGAAAAAATTAAAAAGTGAAAGGGCTTTTGGTAAACATTCTACCTCTCCTCGAGTTTTATCTATTACACAGCCTACTGAAGTTGGAACCGTGTATCATTTAGAGGAGCTTAAATCTCTTTCAAAGCTTTGTAAAGAGGAGGGCTTACTTCTTCATATTGATGGAAGCCGCCTTTATAATGCAGCAGTGAGTCTTGGGTGTTCTTTTCAGGAGCTTTTAGCTGCAAGTCAAGTAGACATTTTGTCGCTTGGAGGCACAAAAAACGGGTTAATGGGAGCCGAAGCTCTTCTAATTTTTAACACCCATCTAGAAGAGGGCAGCGACCACCTGCAAAAACAAACGCTGCAACTTTTATCAAAAATGCGTTATCTTTCAGCTCAATACATTCCTTTTTTTAAGAATGATTTGTGGCATATTCTTGCAGCTCAAGCTAACGAAAAAGCTCAGGAGATCGCTTCTTTAATTGAAGAAACTCCTCATCTTAGTTTAAGTTATCCCGTAGAAACCAATCAGATCTTTTTTACTGCTCCTGCTGCTTGGATTCCTTTAATTCAAGAAAAAATCTCTTGTTATCTATGGGATGTAGAAAAAAGAGAAATACGCTTTATTACTTCTTGGAATACTTCGGAGCAAGATGTAATAAATGTAAAACTAGCGCTTTCTGAAATATCTAAACATTCAATCTAGTATGCAAAGGGTTACGTAAGAAAATGGGGATAAGTGCTTTGACTTGGTTTAGATTTTTCGTTCCATCTTAAAGTTTGTTAACTCAACACCGTTTTGCATCATAATTTAGTGATTTTTTTGCTTCTCTTCGTTCCATTTTGTGACGCAATCAATAATTATGTGAGCTCTTTCTTCGACTGGTCCAGGAGGAATATGAACAATTTCGTACCCCATTGCATGGTAATTTTGTTCTAAGTACTGCGCTTTTTGTAATGATTCTTGGAGATCTTCATTGCGTGCAGGTCCAGGCACGACAAAGCCAAGGCTATCAATGAAAAACACTCTATTGTTAAAATATTGTGTGTCAATTGATGCTTGGACGCGATCAATCACACATTGATATAAAGTGCGCTTTTGTAAAAGAATATATGAAATCCCATCAAGATGACCTCGATCGAAAAATGCAATAGGCGCCGATGAATTCTGCACTTCCATTTGTCTTTTTGCTATCAACTCATACATTCTTATGTGATAATCATCTGCTTTCCATGGACTTTCGATATTTTTTTTTAATCCTTCTTCAATAACCTCTGTTGCAGCTTCGGGAGCAACAAGGTATCCGCGCTTTGCTAGATAATTAATGATTGAAGTTTTACCTGCTCCAGGTCCACCTGTAAGAATATATCTCTGTTGACCTTCCTGAAAGCTAGTTGCACCGCCCTGGATAAGATCAGAAATCTTACAGGATTCACTAGTAGTGACATTTTTTTTTGACATTTCTAAAATTTCTGCTTCGTTAGGGTTTTGTGCAACTAAGGCCTTAGCTTTCATCTCTAGGTTTTACTTACAGGATGATAAGCAGACCCCGATAGGGATATTGGGAATACCCATTCCATGCCCGGCTCTCGGATGCATCAAGTGTTTCCACGAGCATTGGAGATTTCTTCAAGCCAAGCCGCTTTTGTAGTCTCGCAAGGGGCTGTATTTGCAATATCAGTAGCTTTTACAAAAGCTTCTTCGCTTCCTTTTACTTTTGGAATATAGATTTCCAAAATTGTACGCAGAGCTCTTGACTTTAATTCCTTATTAAATATTGTCTTTGCAACTCTAAAGGCTGTATCTAAATAGCTCATAGAAAAATAAATTTCGACGATATCGTAGAGTATCCATGATTTTTTGTGATAGGGTTGATCTTCTGGCATTAAATTTAAAACTTCAAGGGCCTTTTTTAGATCTCTCTCTTTTCCTTTTTGAATATACCCAATAGATAGACCCTTGAGGTAACTTGATCTGTGTTTTTGAACTTATATAATCGTTAAAACAATAATAAAATCATTACATAAATTAAAACTTAGTATGCTTATTTTGAATGACTTGCGATTATTTGACTTTTAATTAAAAATATGATAAAATTAATTTTAATAAAAGACGGATTTAGGTAAAAAATGAGTATTTCTTTGAGTAAAGCAAGTCCTATGCTAAATGCAGACAAAGGAAATGCTGTAGAGCCCTATCAAATAAGCAAAACAGATGCTGCTGCTGCAAGTTATTTAAAGACCTACAAAGCGCTTTACTTAGGGGGAGAGGACACTTCTGAGAGCAAAATGATACGAGCTGCCACCGTTATTTCTACTCACAGCGAAAAGGAAATGGCTCTTCGTCTTTCTAACTATAAAAAAGTTTCTACTCATCTGAAAAATCTCACTGAAGAGCAGCTTTCAACCCTTTTAACTACTACTAACTCCATAGGAACAGGCACTGGAGGGGAGATCTTTTCCATAAAGATTGGGGAAGTACCTGTCTTTGTTAAGAAAATTCGACTCACCTCTATCGAAGAGCAAAATCCAAGATCTACCCAGAATCTCTTTAATCTGCCTGCTCACTACCAATATGGTGTGGGCTCAACGGGTTTTGGGGTGTGGAGAGAAATAGCCGCCCATGAAAAAACTACAGGATGGGTCCTTAACGGAGAGAGCCAAAACTTCCCTCTCATGTATCATCAAAGGGTCTTGCAGCGCTCTACGCTTCCAGTACCTGTGACAGCAGAAAAGTTAGAAGATAGACGCTTACATGTTCAAAACTGGAACGGATCGGAGTCTGTAAGAATGCAAGCAGAAGCAGCCGATACAGCATCAGCTGATATTGTTGTATTCATGGAGCACATCCCCAAAATGCTCTTTGAATCGCTTTATAATGAAGAGAATAGAGGTAATCTTTCCCTAATAGAGAAAGAGCTTAACACTGTAGTCGGATTTATGAAATCGCGAGGCTTCCTTCATTTTGATGGACATTTTGCCAATATATTAACTAACAATAATCATGTTTATTTTGCCGATTTTGGCCTGGCAATGCATCAGGACTTTGACTTTTCTCCAGAGGAAAGAGCTTTTTTTAATAAGCACAGAGATTATGATAGATTTTATGTTGCCGCAGAACTTGCTAAGGTAGCCGTTGCTCCATATTTCCAAGGGCCAACACCGTACTTTCAGGGCACAGAAAGCGAAGAGTTGTGGAATAACTATTATTCAACAGAAAAGATAATTATTACACTTCCTACTGATGTAGCATCCATTGCAAAAAAATACAGATCAATTGCAATTCTTATGGAAACTTTCCTAGCAGATCTTCGAAAGTCTAAAAGCACACCCTATCCAGAGGTTGAGCTCGCAAGGGAATGGGCTAAGCTTTAGCTCTTCGTCTTAGATTTAATTGAGATTTCAAAGGCAGGATGTCTTGTAGTACTACGAACAGTAGATAACAAATTTTATATTCTCCACAAGCAGACGAACTTTATTTTTACATATATGATTTACTGTTAGCAGGTTATATGCATCCAAGGAGTTTGGCTCCGAAATTAAATGAAAAAAGCTGAGATTTTTGTTATCATTACCCTTCCAAAGATACCTTTCAAGGATAAACAAAGAGGGAAGATGAAAAAGATTGATTTGCGAAGTGATACAGTGACAAGGCCTTCTTTTGCAATGCGCCAAGCAATATTTGAAGCAGAGGTGGGGGATGATGTAATGAGAGAAGATCCTACTGTTAATAAGCTTGAATCTTTTGCCGCAGAGTTGCTTGGGAAAGAAGAAGCCTTGTTTGTGACATCAGGAACGCAAGGAAATTTGCTTTCAGTGCTAGCTCATTGCGAAAGAGGAGATGAATTTATTGCGGGCACTCAATCTCATCTATATCCTTCCTTTTTACGATCTAAGGATATTATCATTTTAGGCGCCGAACTCTTACGTCTTGTCACGCATCTAGATGTCAACCAAGAAGATATGCAAGTTGTTTTATCTGCCTTTAGGGAGTTTTATTCTGAGGATCGAAGTGAAATGGAATGTATAAATACATTCTCTTCTGTTTACTAATATAAGGGTAAAGTTATGAAGATAGCTATTGTAGGCACATCGGGATCGGGCAAGACAACATTGGCAAAAAAGCTTAGTGAAGTTTTAGGCTGTATTCATATCGAACAAGACGCCTATGCTTGGAGCCCTGGTTGGATAAAAAAAGATGATGAAAAGATTTTGGGAGAGGTGAAGGAGGCTTTAAAAGCGCCTTCTTGGGTTATATGCGGAAACTATAGCCTTACACGCGATATTGCCTGGAAAGAGGCTACTCATGTTATTTGGCTCGCATTTCCCTTTAGAATCATTTTATGGCGTTTGCTTAAACGTACAATCCGCAACATCCTTACAAAGAAGGAAATTGCAGGAGGAAATAAAGAATCCTTTTACATGCAGTTTTTTACAAAAAAATCAATCTTTGTGTGGGCTATTCAAACTCACTCTAAAAGGAAAAAAACGTATAACCTCCTTCTTAAGTCAGGAGAGTATGACTCTTCTAAGATACTTGTCTTGAAGCGTCCAAGACAAGTAGATGAATTGATTGTAAAGGAATTATTTAAAAAAAGTGGAACATCGAGTTTAGCGCTTTCTGCAGATAAACAAGCGGCATCTAGATAGCAAATAACTTATAATAAGCAGCTTGGGTTAGTTCTATCAATATTGTTATCGATAATCACTCAATTCGCTAATAGCGATTGGCCTTATTTGCAAAGGTGGTGATAGCGATCTGCTTGATTATCGAATATTGACAATTTCGATTTTAGTCTTTCATCTCAGGGATAGGAGGAGGCATAAGACTTCACTTACTCAATGCTTCTTGATACATTTTAAGCAGAAGCATTTGTAGCTGACTGTCGTCTTTGGCAATTTTCTTAAGCAAAACAGGGTCTTGACGTTCGTAAAACCCACCTCTTCCTTGGTTGCAAGCTATACGTGTAGAGCAAATGCCCACAGCTTCTATAATTGTTGCAGCCTGAGATAGATTTTTTTCTCTAATAGCGCTAGCAACCAATTCTATAGTTTTTGTTGGTGACGGATGACTGTGATGTATATCCAATGTGCTGTGTGATTTTTGTGATTCTGTATATTCTACAGATTCTGAATCTTCCACAGGATGATATATTACATGTATCGCACCAGTTACGCTAAATGATGATGAAGTTGAACTAGACATGAATCCTCCTCGTCTTATTAAGTTAAATAAAACTTGCTCCAATTTAATACCGTTTAAAAAAATCCAATAATTTATTATTGTTGACAGGTATTTTTATAGATCAATTATATCATGTTGTTTACTTAATGTAATTAGTTATAATTATTTTAAAAAAACAATGTAAACCCTAGAGAAGAAAATCCATTGGATATATTGTTTTTGAGATTTCGCCTTCACTTAGTTGTGGGTTAGATAGGGGAGTTGCATTGGTTACATTTAGGCTTATAGGCGTTCCACATTCCTTTACAGCTGTTGTGACTTTATCTACGTTTAAAGGAACTATGCGTGGTAATAAATACCATGGTCCTTTGACCTCATTTAATATGTGAGTAATTAATTTGGTTTCACTAATCACTTTGTCAACAGATGTGGCTGAATCTTTAAATCTATTTGCTAAAGATTGGGTTATCTTTTCTCTTAAAAAGGGGCTTCCCTCATCAGCTAATTTTTCATCCAAACAGGCTTTCAGCTTAGATCCATCCTTAAAGCGAAGATGATCTTTTGTATTTAGATCACTTCGGGAGGTAGGTCTAGTGATATTAGAAGTTAGGCTCAAAGCATTTTGAGCTGCATTTTTGACTCCCTGAACACTTAGGTTAGTTGAATGAATATGATGTACATTATTTTGAGCTAATTGACTCTTTGCTCGAATGGCGTTCTTTTGCCATTCTTCTTCCTGTGGTGATTTTGAGACTGCTTTTACTGACATATACACTCCGTTTTAAAATTTAATAGACATTCCGGCTTTAATTCCCCCTTCCAATGGGCCTAAGTTCACAGGCAATGACATGGCCCAATTTAGGCAAACGCATAGAGCCGTGACAAGGGCAATGTTTATTAAGGAGGAAATAAAGCCGCTTTCTTTTTCTGCTCGTATTTCTTCTAACTTAGCTGCCTTGGATCCTAGCTTGGCAATGACTTTTGCATTTTCCGTCAGGCTTTCCTTAAGAACGCGTTGCTTCTTTTCTAGCTGATGCATATCTTCTTGAAGCTCAATAAGCATTTGACTAAAAGACGCTAAAGCCTTTTCTTTTTCTTCTTGATTAGCTTCTCTTGTTTGCGAGAGCTCTTCAATCCCTTCAGCTACAGCCTGCGCCTCGGTTGCGAAACTTTCATTCCATTTATGGGTCAAGGTTCTAAATGGGTCTATCTCTTTGCTTAACTCCTTAGCTTCGGTAAAGAACTCCTCATCTGAGGACTCGCTTTCAGATTCGTTAGCTAAAAGATTTTCTTTAATTCTGCGGAGTTGCTCTTCTCGGGAAGCGATTATTTTAGGCGCCTCCTTTTCAGCTGTCAATCTTTGTGTTTCTTGATACATATGATTGATGATTTCAAGAGGAGGGGCCTCATTTTCTCGATAAACTTTAGTAAAGGTGGAGAGCCACGCGGCAATGATTTGTGTTGTTTGGCTTGTGGGATCCAGTTGGTTAACTTTTTGTTGAATAGCGGCAAGCTCGGCTCCAATGCGTCTGCGCAGCGCGCTTTGAATGAGTTCTATCGACTGGATTCCCCTGTTTGACAGAGCTTTTTGCGGCATTTGAGGAGGGTGGGGCATGATTATTCGTCGATCTGCTGACGTTATTAATTGAGACGTTGTTGGATTTAAAACCCTATTTACTGCCTCGAGGAAAATGGTAGCAGGATCAAGGCTGGAATCAAGGGAACCTTCAGCTTTTTTTGATTCAGATGGTTGAGATGTTCGCCGCTCTCTTGTATCTAAAAGTTGGCAAGTGGCATAATTTACTGCTTGGGTACTCATATAAACCTTTTTAAATCTTGTAACTCACTTGGGATGCACTTGGTTTTAGCCCACATATTTTTTGTCCAAAAGTTACCAATCCTTTTAAATCTCTTTTATTTAATTCTAAGTTTTGGAGATCGCTTTGAAGAGATTGAATTGTTTGCGCACTAGCTGCAATCTTTTGGCTCTGCTCTTTAAGGGAGGATTCGGCTGCCTCAAGACTCTCAGATAAAGCTTTAGTTTTTGATGCCAAATCGATTTTTTTATTCTCCAGATGCTCTAAATCTGCTCCATCTACCTGATTCATTTGGGCTTGCATTTTTCGCCATTCGGCCATTCGATTTACCTGGGCATCAAAGGTGTCTTGAATCTCTTCCTTAACTGCCAGGTCCAATTCTTGGGTTCTTTCAAGGACAACTTCTTTCATTGCTTCCTCTCTTCTTTGAAAACTCTCTTCAACTTGATCCCAAGTAATCTGTCCAGTCTGAAGCAATTGAAGGATGTGCGCTTGCGCTTTGATGCTCATATATTTTCAACTTTTTTTAAGATAGAGATTGAATATGTTTTTAGCTGCAGAACCTCTTTGTCCTGCTTTGCCATTTGGCTGCTTGTTTCTTGCGCTTCCAAGGCTATATTGCGTAAATTTTGATTCAGTTGGGATAGCTCTCCATCCAAGACTTGGAATTTCTGCTCATTTTCGTCGCTTTCTTGTTGTAAGGACTTAACAAAAGCCTGATCCTCTTTAATAAAGGCTTTTTTGCCTGCTTCGATTCTCTCCGATATTTCTTGAGCATTGCCTTGGATTTGGTTTATCTGGGCGTGCGCTTTTTTAGCGGATTTTTGTAATCTTTTCTCCATGGCAACAAGTCTTTTTATGTCAGCTGTCGTTTCCTTCACGTATCGATCTAAATCAAGTGATTTTGGCAGATTTTTCTCAATATGATAGTGGATAGCATCAATGAATGCGTTCAGCTGCTCGTCGTTTGGAGCCGCTTTCAGGACGGGGCGGATTGCGTGATATAAAAGTAAGCAAAGACCTCGAGCGATGCCGGACTCTACCATGGCTGTTTCACATTCATTCAAGGCTTCCTCAGAAAAGAGCTCTGATGAACGCATGTTTTGAAGCACAATCGGCCAAGGGGAAGGGGGCATTCTTAAAATCAAGGTTAGCCTTTCAGAGGAGGGTGCTGCTGCTGAAATTTGCCTGGTCTCTACGGATGCAGATTGTAAACTCATCGAAGTCTCCCTTGCAGTTCTGTGTTTAAAGCTTGGGCTTTTTGGATGGCTTCTTGCTTCTCTTGCTGAGATTGGCAAATGTTGAATAGTTGCTCCTCTGCCATTTTTTGTGCGTCATTGGCTAGTTTTTGCAGGAATGCCCCTCTTTTCTGATCCGATTCTTCTATAGCTAATCTAGATGTTTGTAAGTGAGATGGATGATCAGAAGAAAGCTGGAGGGATGAAATGCTCTCACTACATTGCTTTGCGATGTTTTCACATTTAGCTCTCATTTCTTTTTGTTTGAAGATCTCGCCTAAAATTTTGTAATGAATCAAGACCGATTGCGCCGTCCACCAATAGTATTTATAGCGAGTAAATTTAACCTCATCGCATGCAGTTTTTGAGACAACGACTGCAAGCTCTTGGGGTACAAGAGCAGTAGCTCTCTCAGGATTAAGAACTTCAATCATTTGTTCTCCAAATGTATGAGGAATTTCTTCGGTGAGTGGTTGATTGTCAAAAGGGGAGATAGCGGCAGTGGAATTTTCAATGGGGAAGTTCTGGCAAAGCGCGCGATAATCGGTTAAAACCCATTTGTCCCAGGGCCAACCTCTTTCTAAGACGGGACACTGCATGGGCTGAAAGAAGAAGGGCTCAGTCAGAATCTCGCGAAGTTTTTCCATTTTTTGAGATGTTTGAATCCATTCATGCAGCTGCAAAGAAAGGGGGTCTTGCCAATCAACAAATTCTTTTTGGATAGAGTTTAAATCAATCATGAGATCACGCAAAATTCATCATCATCTTGCCCTTCGAGAGCTTGAATCCGAAGTTGTAAATTGTGGTTGCTTCTTTCAATCTCGGCTAAACAAGTTTCCATTTGATCGTTTCGATCTCGCTCGATTTGAACATCTTGTTGGATCGAAACAATAAGTCTTGCTTGTTCTTCTAATTGCTTTTGATGTTCAAAGTCCTTTTGAATGCGGATGAGCTTTTCTTCTCTAAGATCTTCTCTTTGTTTTTCTAAAACAGCCGAATGTGTTTGAACGGCTAATTGATGTTCAAATTTGAGATGTTCGAATTGGTCCTTGAGCCCTTGCAGGATCAAGGATTTTTTTGTTTTAGATCCATAAATCCGATCAAATTCTTCAGTAATATCGTTATGCTTTTGATAGAGAGCTATTAAGGCTTCCATCTCAGCTCTAAATTGTTTATCCTTTTTTTGGAGCCTAATGACTTTCTCTTCAGACACAACATTGCCAGCCATAGATTGATAAAATTGCCATTGAGTGGCTGCATCAAGGCCTGATTGGATGAGCATATCTGAGATGGCTTGAGGCTGCAATCCGAGCATTTCTTTGGGTAGAGCCTCTTCCCACCTCAAAATAGCGCTTGCAAATTGATGGGTGGAAAAAGCTGTCATAGCAGCATTTTCAAAAGGGCAAAGTGGGGCTATATTTAGTTTTGCGCAAAGGCTTCTATAGTGGATTAAATCCTTTTTATTCCAAATTCGTTTCCCTACAACTACGGGTTCATCTGCAATGGGCGTGCCAAAAGCTGTAGCGAATTTTTCTTTTGCCTGTTGGACCTTTTCTCTAAGGGTACTAGCTTGGGTTTCCTCAGCAATCTCTTGGGCGCTACGTCTTATTTTTTTAGAAAAACGATCTTGGCAGTGGGCATAGGTTTGCACGATTTCTTTTAAACTAGACTGAACGGGCCTCGTTTCAGTTTGAACTGCCTCAATGACCATGGTACTCAAGATTCACTCTCCTATTTTCTTTATAGATCCAGATTGCTAGGAGACAAATAATCATCTGTCATGTCTCCGTTCTGATAGGGATCGTAGGGTTTTGTTAATGGCCCAAAAGTCCAAAGTACTCCTTTTTCCAAATGCATATGCCCATAATAATGGGCAAAGAAATTCCAATATTTCATTTTCATTGCATCAAATGTATTTTCCACAGCTTCTATTGCAGTTCTGCAATTATTTAACTGACCAATTGAGTCATTCATTTGTTTATGAAGGTTAACAATGGCCTGATTTTGGCTCTCTAATGAGAGATGCGGAGCATCAGTTAACACAGGCCTAATCTGACTATCGCATTGTCGGTAAATTTCCCATGGATCTTTCGGATAAAGGAGAGTATCTTTTGTTTGGGTGGGTGTACTAGAATGAGAGCTTTGAGTCCAACCCACCCCGTTTTCATAACCGGTAGGGATAGTGTGAAAATGCCTAAAATAATTGGCTTGCAGCAGGGTTACCTGTGCATCAATAGCTTCTATTCTTGGACTAATAGAGAGAGCGCTGCTTTTGATTGCTAAGATTCTTTGCTGCTGTGTGGCAATTTCAGATTGTTGAACTTGTACAAGGCCTGTTTGCTCAGCTTGTAAAGTAGCAATTGCTTGGTTCTGTGCGGCCTTTTGTTCCATTAATAATCTTAAGGCTTCTGTGACTGCCTGTGTTGTTTTTTCTTTTTCTGTAATCAGTTCATTCACGTTATTCTGTAGAGCATTATTTCTCTTAAGAGATAACTGCATCAAAGTTTGGTTTGCTGAATGTGTTTGTATTGGATTCATAGTTTTCTCTTAATATTGAGGAGGAGATGAGTTTGCCCCCATTGCAGAATGAACATGTTTATGATACTCATGAGCTAACATATCTAGCTTCTGCTGTTTTTTTATAGTTTGAGCACTCAGATTAGTCACACGAGTTTCTAATGTAGTAGCTATTCCTGAAATACTATTCCTTAAATCTGTTGACATTTTGCGGATCAGCTGATTTTCGGTTGTTAGTCGATTTTTTTCTAGATCATCCGCTTCAATCAAGCCTTTAAGCATTTCCATGGCTTCATTGATTGCTTTTATGTTCAATTCGCTCTCATTTAGCAACTCATTGATTCGGGCATGCAAGGCTAGGGTTTGATTTTGAGAACACTGAATTAAGGCATTCATAATTTCACATATATTTATTTTTCAGATATGCAGTATAACGAAATCACATAAAAGCGGACATTAAATTATTTTGTTTAAATTATTTAATTACAAATATTAATTTAATTTTATTTGAATTTCATTTTATGAAAATTTTGAGTGAATATAAGGTTTTTGACAAAACGAGACAAAATCCAAATAGAAATATGAATTAGATTTATAAATCATTAACAGCTAATGAGATGAAAGATTTTATGTCTTTATTTCCTTAAATCTGGTATTCTGGTGTTAGGAGGGAATTTTATGAGTACAAAAGGGGATCTGTTCCGGATGACAATAGACATTCCGGCCAAAGATCATAAAAGACTAAAAGCTCTTTCTGCAGTTATAGGAAAAAGTATGCGCGAAATCGTGGGAGAATGGATACATTCTAAACTCACAGGAGAAGATTATCCTAATGCTGAAACGCTAAAAGCAATTGAAAGCATAGAAAAAGGAAAAGACTTAGTAGAAACAGAGAACGCGCAAGACTTATTTCGTAAACTAGGGATTTGATGCTTAGACCCATCTATTTACGCGCATTTGAAAAAGAAGTTGAAAAAGCAAAAAAAAGAGGCTTGGACATTTCTAAATTGAAAGCCGTGATGATTGAACTTATTAATGAAAAACCCTTAAGCGAAAAACACAAAAACCATAAACTAAAGGGTAATTTTGAAGGCTATTGGGAATGTCATATTACACCCGATTGGCTTTTAGTTTATAAAAAAGACAAAGAAACCATTTACTTTGCTAGAACAGGCTCTCATTCAGATTTATTTTAAAAAGTTGTAGGTGAAATCATACCCTTTTCATCCTTCAGCCTTTTTGGTAGAGGGCAACGGCGGTTGCGTAGGCTTTGCAGTGGCTCATCGATAGGAGGACTTGGGGGTTGCTAAAGGTTGCTTTGGCTTTTTCGGAGAAAAAGACTTCGGGCTTGCCCTCTTGGTTGTTGAGGATTTCCATGTCGTGCCAGGCAAGGGTTTTGCCAATGCCTACGCCGAGGGCCTTGGCAATGGCTTCTTTGGCGGCAAATCTGGCAGCGAAATGGGGGATGGCATCTTTATATTTAGAGCAGTATTCTAGCTCTTTTTTAGTAAAAATTCTGTTTAGGAATTTTTCTTTGTATTCTTTGATGCTGCTTTCAATGCGCTCAATCTCAATAATGTCGTTTCCAATACCTTGCATATTAACCTTAGTTTTGGGTTATTATCTGTCATCGTAAGAGTCATCATTGTCATATTGATGAGAGCTTGGCTCTTCATCGGCAGCGTTGCAGAAAATCATTCTTCCAGAGGTTGTATGTTTCACAGAGAGGACTTGGGCTTCGATTGTTTCGCCAAGGTGTCTGCCTCCTCCGTTCACTACAACCATGGTGCCGTCTTCAAGGTAGCCAACGCCTTGCCTTGGTTCTTTGCCGTAGCGCTGAATTTTAATGCGGATAAGCTCTCCTGTTTGCATAAGAGGCTTCAAGGCATTAGAAAGAGCATGAATATTAATAATTCTTACGCCTTCAATAGAGGACATTTGCACGCGGCTGATATCAGCTGTTAAAATGTTGCTATCAAGAAGCCTTGCAAGGCGAACAAGCTTAGCATTTCCGTCTTTGACTTCAGGGAAATCTGTGTCATTGAAGCGAAGGCCGAGGTAATCAAGAGATTCTAGCTTCTTAATGACATCGAGTGATCTTTTTGCTTTTGACTTAGACACTTCATCGCCTGTTTCTACTTGAGCATAAAGCTCTTTCATTACAAAGCGAGGAACAATAAGTTGATAATCGAGCAATCCTGAAGAAGCTAAATCAATCATTCTAGCATCGCCAAAAAGAGAGATATCGAGGATAAGGTCTTTCTTTTTTTGCCCTGTAGGGGTAAGCCTTACAAAAGGAATGCTGATATAAAGCTCATCTGAGCCTCTAAGAGTCATGATTGTTCCTAAATAGATTCCAAATAGGAAAAGAGCAATTTTTATAATTTCTAAGGTTTGAGGTTGCAGCGCAATAGAAATAGAGCTGATGTCTAACATGGCATTAAAAATAAGGAGGAGCGCTTCTCCCATGAGATAACCAATAAACATCCCCATGACAGCTATATTTAATGAGCGCAAATTAAATCTTCTAAAAAATGTATCAAAGCCAATGAGGAGAAAACCAAAGGCAGCGCCTATGCCAATACCTATGGCTACTTTAATTGGCATGGAGGGAAGCGGGCTTGAAATCATGTAGATGGTCATGAAAAAAATGCTGAGGATGAAAAAAAAGATACGTGTGAAAGCAAGAGAAACGTTCATGTTAATCCTATTATTAATTAATAAATGCTATTCTAAGTTGCTGGACCTTTTTTGTCGATCCTGCAAAAATAGAACGAACTGTTTTTATTGGAGGACAAGTGCGTATATCAAGACAAGTGGCTATTATTTTTTCAGGATTAATATGGTTAGGGGTGGGGTTTCTTCTTCTATCAAAAGGGTTAAAGCTTATTGCTTTTGCAGCTTTATCAGGAGAGTCTTTTTGGCTTATGCAAAAAATGCAAACGTTTTGGGGAGAAAAGCAGCAAGCAGCTCTTTTTCTCATATCGGCAGGCCTTCTTGTAGGGTTTATCAAGGGACGTTTTCTTCTTGCTAAAACAGTGAAGCGTGTAGTGGAAAGAATTGTTTCTTTACCAAACCCCATTCCCCTTGCCCAAATTTACGATAGACGTTATCTCATTTTGCTATCCATCATGATGAGCCTTGGGATGGGATTAAAATTTGTAAATCTGCCAAGCGACATTTTAGGCACAATCGATGTAACAATAGGCTCGGCCCTCGTAAACGGCGCCCTCATCTACCTGCGCTACCTCGTCGCCCTCGGCAAAACCCTCAAATCGTAGAATAACAGAGAGAGATAATTTATCCCCTCTCTCTCTTTTCTTCCTCTGTGGTTTCTTGTCTCTGTGGTTTATATCTTGGCTAAGACTAGAGAGGCAAAAGACTTGCATTTTTTTAACCACAGAGACAAGAAACCACAGAGGAAGAGGGAGAGAGAGAAAAAAAACCTCTTTGTTTGAATCATTTGTGGTAGGCGGAGCCTTTTTGGATTTCGAGGGCTCTATAGAGTTGTTCTAGGAGGATAAGTCTTGTCATTTGGTGCGTGAAGGTGAGGGGGGACAGGCTTAAAAAGCTGTCTGCTTTTTGGCGGATTTTTTCGGATAGGCCGTCTGCTCCGCCTATTACTAAGTTAAGGCGGGAGCCTCCTTTGATGAATTCTTTATTTAGCCAAAGAGCAAGCTCTTCGCTAGTGAAGAGTTTGGCTGCAGGGTCAAGGCATGTATAAGAGGGGAGTTTTTCTACTTTTTGCGTGAGTTCTTCTAAATTTTTAGCTAAGATCCATTCAATTCCCATGACATTTTTTAGTCTTGTGGTATATTCATCTAGGCCTTCAACCAGCCAAGATTCTTTAACTTTTCCAATGGTGTAAATAGTGACTTTAAACATATTAGGTTTTTTGTATTGGGATCCACATAGAGAGATGTTTTCCTTTAACATCCCTTTTTTGAATCGCCCTATTTTATGGTATGGGTTTTTCTTTGCATTAGGATTTTTTATTGCTTATCTTACCACTCTTTTTCTTTTACGTGGGTATTTTAAAGAAAACCCTAAAGAAGCTGCCGGGTTATCTAATAAAATGGCTGCGCACACCATTGTAGAAAAAATCACTCTTTATATTGTACTCGGAACGGTGATTGGAGCAAGACTTGGCGATGTGCTCTTTTACCAAGATCTTTCTGAATATCTTACCCACCCCTTGGATATCTTTAAAGTTTGGGAAGGAGGACTTGCGAGTCACGGGGGCGTTATGGGCGTAATGGTCGGGATTTATTTAAGTGCGCGCTCTTTAAAAAAGAAGTTTCCTACCTTTTCTTGGGTGAGAATTTTGGACTTCTTAGCTATTCCTGCTTGTTTTGCAGGCACTTGCATACGTGTAGGGAATTTCTTTAATCAAGAAGTTTTAGGTAAGACTACAACACTTCCTTGGGGCATTGTTTTTGGCCATCCCGTTGATGGAGGGCCTATTACGCCTAGGCACCCAGCGCAACTTTACGAGGCTACTTTTTATTTGCTTCTCGCAGCTTTTCTTTATCTTATTTGGGAAAAAAGTTCCTTTATAAGAAAAACGGGCAAGCTTACAGGATTATTTTTTATTCTCTTCTTTGCTTTCCGCTTCTCTATAGAGTTTTTAAAAGTAGAGCAAAGTGTTTATCTAGAAGGGGAGGGGAGTCTTCTCATGGGACAGCTTTTAAGCATTCCGTTTATTCTTTTTGGAAGCTACCTATTATTTAGGCCTGAGCGTTAAGAGTTGCAGCGTCAACGGGAATATGGGGAAGAATTTTATCGCAGATTTCTAAGAGCTTATTTGTACGCGCCTCTTTTTCTAGGTAGGGGAATTGATGTTTCAGATAGGTGTTGTGCCATTTTAAGAATCTATCAAGAGATGATTCTTTAAGATTTCCCATAAGAGTGTACCAGGTGTACTTGTAGAGGATCCAGATTCTTACATTAATTTGGGGAGAGTAAGGGGCAAGTTCAGGATGCTCTCTTAAATATTCCATACAGATTTGGCTGACAAACTCAAGATGGTTAATGTCTTTTCCTGCCTCCGCAAATCCCTTATGTTTTTCAATAATCATCTTAAGAAGAGGCGTTTCATGATCTAGGCGCACCCATCTGCAAAGCATATCGCCTTGAATTGTCCATAAATGGATTTTTCTATCAATTTCTTGTGTCTGTTTATTTAGCCCAAGTTCTTTAATTCTTTGGAAAAATTGTACGGTCATTTGAACGATATAAGAAAATGTTTGATGAGGGCTATCGATTAAATTACTTGCAATCTCTTCTTCAATTCTTTGCCCAATTCTGTAGGGGAGTTTTTCTAGAAGCTTGGCTTCATCGCTAAGGATTTTCCAGATGATGACTTCGAGTGTATCGCGCTCTTTGCCATTAAATGCAGGAAGCATTCGCGTTTCATGATAAGCATCTAGAATGAGAGCTTTAATATATTCTGGGCTTCCTTCATTTCTTGCAAGAACAAGTTCTGCTGAGATAAAGGCATAGACAGACTGAGGAAGATTAGGCCTTTCTTGGTTCTCTTTGCAAAATGCTTTAAGAGCCGATCCAATCTGTTCATCTGATAAATCTTTAGGAAGGCTGCTAGCAAGTGTATAAAGGGCAATGACTCTTCTTACGAGATCGGTTTGTTTTAGCGTGGGGTAAGCCTTTTTGCATAGATCTATTTGTCTTTTAATAAAATTCATGACCGCATTTTTTTGTTCTGCAAAATAGATTAAATGGAAAGAAGAGGCGGCAAAAAGCTTTTCGCCAAAAAGAGAAGAGATTGTAAAGGTCATCATATCTAAGGAAGCAAAGCTGGGGAGTTCGTGTAGGGACTGAAGCGATTCTTTGACCTTATGCTCTAGATGAGCTTGGCTAATTTGGGGCTCTTTAGCAGTAATCTCTAGAACAAGCTTTACAATGAGCTTATCAACTTTATCATATTCATCATAAGGAGACTTCAATTCTTCCGGCGATTTTCCGGAGAGCAGGTGGCGCTGCAAGGCCCAAATGGTTTTTGTTAGCTGATCAAGTTTAGGTTTCACCCCATCAATTGTAGCAATACACTCACTCATTTTTACAGCAAGTTGATGGGCAAAATGGTGAGGATGAAGATGAAAAGAGCTTTTATTTTGTGTTAGGGTTTTCAGGTTTTCTTTAATGAAAAAAGAGACATTCAGTTTGCCTTCCTGAGTAATTGCCTCTTTTTGATCTTGGATATGTTCTAGGTAATAGGTGACTTTATCCCACATTTTACGCAGCGCTGATATGCCTAAGCGGTAATGGGGAAATCTTTTCTGAAAATCAGGGGTAATATGATTGATCAGTTCTTCTTGGATTTTAAGCGACCATTTTTTTATGGAGCCGTGAGAGCGTATTTCTTGTTTAATTTTTTGAGAGAGGAAAAGACTTAAGTCAGAGTAGGGGTTATGAAAGTCTGGGGCTTCGTCAATGTTAAAGAGGGGATCATTAAATAGAGAGTCGGACTTTTTTTTTGTATGGGAGACGAAGGGTTGACTATTCACTCCCGGCAGAGGCGCTTCTGGCCAGAAACTATCAGAAGAGTGAGGTCTTGTTATTCTTGACATTCGTATACAAAAAAATAAGCTTGCGTATTCTCATGTCTACGCTATAGAGAACTTTTTTGTCTAATTATTTTTTCAAAAAATTTTTTTCTTACAAACAAAGAGGGATAAAATTCTCCCCTCTCTCCCTCCCTCTTCCTCTGTGGTTTCTTGTCTCTGTGGTTTTAAAAAAATGCAAGTCTTGTGGCGCTCAAGTGTTAGCGAAAGACAAACCACAGAGACAAGAAACCACAGAGGAAGAGGAGAGGGGGGTTATTCGGTCCTCTCTGTTAAAGGAGGGCGATGCAGGAGATTTCGATGAGGGAGTCCAAGGGGAGCCTTGCGACTTCTACTGTGACTCTCGCAGGTTTTATCTCCTCTCTAAATGTTTCGGCGTAAATTCCATTAACTAGTGCGAAGTCGGAGAGGTTTTTTAAGAAGATTTCGACTTTTACAACATGGGCGAATGTAAGATTTTGATCTTTTAAAATGGCCTCTATGTTGGAGAGGACTTGCTGTGTTTGTACTTCAATAGTATTGCCTGCAAGTTTACCTGTTTCAGGGTTAAGCGGAATTTGGCCTGAAAGGAATAAAAAACCGCCGGCATTTATGGCTTGAGAGTAAGGCTCTATGGCTATAGGCGCGCCTTTTGTTTCTACTTTGCGGATCATTTTTTTCCTTGCTGTTATAATGGTTTGTTGATGATAATCGGAAGAAATTGGTTATATACTAAAGGGGAAATAAAATGAATCAAAGTACACTTGCCGGACACTTAGGCGCCGATCCAGAGGTGCGTTTTACATCTACAGGACAAAAAGTTACAACTCTTCGCCTTGCTGCAAAAGCACGTAGAGGTTCAAAAGACAAGGGTGATGACACTATTTGGTGGAGAGTCACTGTTTGGGGTGAGCAATTTGATAAGATGATTGTGCATTTGAAAAAAGGAAGCGCCATCATGGTATTTGGAGAAATTAGCAAGCCTGAAATTTTTACAGATAAAGAAGGTAAGCCTCAGATCTCTATGAATATTACGGCTCACCATATTGCTTTTAGTCCTTTTGGAAAGCCTGAAGCATCTTCTCATGGTTCTTCCGAAGGATTTGGAAGTTCTCAAGAGAGCCCAGCTTATGCTGCAATGGGTGGAGAGAGCGCATTTGGTCAAGGAAAGGCTCCCGCAGCTGCTTCCTTTAGCGACGACGAAATCCCCTTCTAGTTTAACAGGGAGGGATAAAAAATCTCTCCCTCTCTCTTCCTCTGTGGTTTCTTGTCTCTGTGGTTTATCTTCTTGGCTAAGACTGATCATGCAACAGGTTAGCCAAAGAAATTAACCACAGAGGGAAGAAACCACAGAGGAAGAAAGAGGGAGAGGGAAGAAAAAAATACTTCTCAGTGGTGAATATAACAAGGTGTGAATTATGCAAGTGTCTACTTCTAAAAGTTTAAATGATCGTCCTTCGGCTGATATGCTTATTGTTCCTTTTTGGCAGGGTAAAAAGGGGGCTGAATGTGCTGCTCTTTCAAAAGAACTTCTCTCTTTAGTAGAAGCTCCTTTAAGCGCAGGCGATTTTTTAGGGAAGGAAGGAGAGACACTTGTTTTGTATCCTGAAAAGCAAAAAGAAAAACGCTTTATTCTGCTCGGCTTAGGGAATAAAGAAAAATGCACAGCTGAAATTCTTAGACGCTCTTATGCAGCAGCTATAAAGATAAGTCTTAAAAAGAAAAATAAAGCGTTAAATGTTCTTATTCCAGTTGGTTTAGAGCTTGAAAAGAAATTAGGTTTAATAGCTATTTTTGAAGGTGTTTTCTTAAGTAATTACGCCTTTAATAACCTTAAAGGTGCTTCTTTAAAGGAAACGCCTACCTCTCTTTTAGAAAAAATCTGTTTCCTAGGGCTTTCTAAAGAAGAGCTTGCTCTTTCTAAGAAAACGCAAATGCTTACAGATTGCGTGCATTTTACGCGGAATCTTGTAAATGGAAACGCAGATGATGTAAACCCTCAGATGTTAAGTAAAGAAGCTAAAGATTTAGCTAAAGAATTTCCTAAAATTAAAGCCACTATCTTTGATAAAAAAAGGATAGAAAAAGAAAAGATGGGACTTCTTTTAGCTGTAAATAGAAGCTCTACAAGAGAGCCTGCTTTTATTATTCTTGAGTATAAAGGAGCTCCTACTTCTAAAGAAACAACAGCTATTGTGGGCAAAGGAATTACCTACGATACAGGCGGCTTAAATATTAAAACTTCGGGTATGGAAACCATGAAATGCGACATGGCAGGTTCAGCTGTTGTTTTAGGGACATTAAGAGCTGCAGCTTTGCTTGGATTAAAAGCCAATCTTATCGGTATTATTCCTGCAACGGAAAATGCCATAGGCCCAGATAGTTATAAGCCGGGAGATGTTTATACAAGTTTAGCCGGGATTACAGTAGAGATTTCTAATACTGACGCAGAAGGAAGGCTTGTTTTAGCAGATGCCTTGAGCTATGTCGAAGAGCACTTTGCTCCTACACAAATTATTGATCTTGCTACTCTTACAGGAGGCATTGTTGTAGCTCTTGGAGAAGAGGTTGCAGGACTTTTCTGCAATAATGATAAACTTGCAGAAAAACTTAAGAGCGCAAGTGAGGTAACTGGGGAAAGGGTATGGAGAATGCCCCTTGTTTCTGAATATAATGACATGCTTAAATCTTCTGTTGCAGATATTAAAAATTCAGCCGGAAGAACAGCAAGCTCTATTACGGGCGCCTTATTTTTACAGAATTTTATTAAAAAAACGCCGTGGGCCCATTTAGATATTGCAGGGGCTGCCTACTACTCCGATCCTAAGTATTACCATCCTACAAAGGCTACCGGTATGGGAGTTAGACTTCTTATAGAATTGTTATCATGAAACTGCTCGCTTTTTTGCGTGAAAAATACCAAGGTCAATACTCTGTTAAGCAACTTAAGAAAATCATCGATGCTAAAGGGTGCACGGTAAATGGCAAGGTGGAAACAATTTCCACCCGGATGCTTGATAGGAAAGATGTAGTCACCATTAACCCCGATCTGTTAGTTGGAGCTGATCTTTCTTGTGAGATCCTTTACGAAGATGATTCCTTTTTAATATGCAATAAAAGTGCAGGATTAATTTCTGAAAATAAAACCTTCCAAGACCTCTTTAAGCAAAAATCTCTTTTTCTTGTTCATCGTTTAGATAAAGAGACCTCAGGTGTTTTAATCCTCGCTAAATCAGAAGCCCTTAAAGAAAAAATGATCCCTCTTTTTAGAGAAAAATCCATAAAAAAAACCTACCTTGCTATTGTTGACGGAATTCCTAAAAAAGAATCAGGAAAAATCCATACCTTTTTAGAAAAAAAGCTTGAGCTTCCAGGTAAATCTGTTTATGGCTCAAGTAAAGAAGAAAGAGGAAAAGAAGCAATAACCTTTTGGAAGCTCCTAAAAAAAGGGAAAGATGCAGCTCTTCTGCTTTGCGAACCTGTAACAGGAAGAACCCATCAGCTCAGGGTACACCTGTTAGAAAGTGGCCATCCTATTCTAGGTGACCATACCTACGGCAAGAAGTTCAAATCTTCCTTCTCCCCTCTAAGACACTTACTTCACGCCTATTCTATCGCCTTTATCCATCCCATTAATAAAAAAGAACTTAAGATAACAGCCAAGCCTCCTAAAGATTTCCTTTCCGCTCTTAAGTTTCTCAAGCTTAGTTGAAACCCTAATTATACTATACAAAACCACTTTAGTTTTGCATTGATTATTAAATATAATAATGCAATTATTAAATTGGGTGTTATTGTTTGTTTAATTGCAATAAAATCGACATTAAAAACTAAATCAAGGGAGAGTATTATGGCAAGCTTACCAAAGCATAATTTTTCAGAAGGCACTCGTTTATCAGAGGCGTGGGCTCAGATTGTTGAAAAGTGTTGGAAAGATGAGGCTTTTAAAAAACGTGTACTTGCAAATCCTGCGCAAGTTCTTAAGGAATACGGTTTTAATACTTCAGACCGCATAAAGTATGAAGTCATACAAGAAAAGGGCAGTGACCTAAAATGTTACCTTTCATTACCTCACAAAAGAGATGCAAAGGAATTGAAAGAAGATGATTTAAGAAACATCAGCGGTGGAGCTGGAAAAGCTAACTCGGGTTGATTCCAAAAAAGGGGCTGTCTCTCGAGACAGCCCCTTTTTTTCTTTTTGTTTCTCATGCGTATCGAAAAGAACCTGCGCGTAAATCTTTGCGCATAGCGCCTTGGGGACTGCACACGCATAAACCTAAAAGAGAAAACAAAGAGAGATGAATTTCCCTCTCTCTCTTCTTCTCTGTGGTTAATTTCTTGGGCGAGACGGCAACGACCAAAAGGCTTGCATTTTTTTAACCACAGAGACAAGAAACCACAGAGAAGAAGAGAGAGAAGAAAGAAACATCCTTTTCTTTATCCCCCGTTTGCCATACCTGCCCCACCACTAATATCCCTAAGATCATCATCCTGCAATTCCTTAGGTTCGCGTTTTTGAGGCAATGAGAGGTAAACCTTTAGGTCGCTGCCTTTTTCTTCTACCACAACATACTTGATGCGCTCGCCGCCCTCATAGCCATGTTCCTTAAGAATTTGCATCGGATTTTCAATCACTCAATGTTGACTTTATTGCCCTGCATATATATTTTTATTTTGATTTAAAAAAAGGCTTGCATGGCACATATTGATAAGCGCTGAGTCTCATACTAGAGGAGTAATCTCTAGAATGAATAAAAGTATTTTTTCCAATTTTAAATGCTTAAAAATAGAAACAGTTGAAAAAGAAAAAACGTCTGAGGACAGCATTAACGAGGTTTGTTCATTAGCTAGGAAAATAGAACAAATTTGGACGACTACCTTTCTAACTACGGTCCACTAGTGAGCCTGAAAAAATGAATAAATCGTAAAATCCCCCTCGGGATTAATGGTCCTCTAGAGGGCCATTCTCTTTTCTAAGAAAACATAAATCGTTTACTATAAGACAACTACGAGCATTCATCTTTCTTTTGAATCACTCAATTAATCCAAATAATAAAATAATTAAATTGAAAAGTTAATCATGATATGTAATTAATAAGTATACAGGCGTATGTTAAAATTAAACTAAAAAAATCAAGAAGGTATATGGCAAGCTTACCAAAGTCTAATTCTTCAAGAAGACCTTTATCAGAGGTATGGGCTGAGATTGTTGAGAAGTGCTGGAATGATGAAAAATTCAAAAAACGGGTGATTGGAAATCCGATGCAAATTCTTAAGGAACATGGCTATGAGGGCGGCGAGCGCATCAAGTATGTTGTGGTAGAAGAAAAAGGCAGCGACCTAAAGGTTTACCTCTCATTGCCTCAAAAACGCGAACCTAAAGAATTGCAAGACGAAGACCTTAGAGATATTAGTGCGGGAAATGGAGGACAAAGGGCTGGATAATAACGGAATTCAAAGGAACTTCATAGAGTTTCTTTGTCTACATAGATCGTTGTTATTTATTCAGAGCTTTGCAGGTTTTCTTTGATTTTCCCCTCAGAGGAGTAAATAATAGCTTTCCATTCTGAGATATTGCAGGTTTTCGAGCTAAAATTTGCCCCAACAAGAGCAATCTCTTTCCCTTTTTTTGAGTATTTTTCTTTGTATTTCTTTTCTTCAATTTGCTCAAGAGCAATTTTTGCTCCTTTATCAAGCTTAAATTCAAAAATATAAATAATGTTTTCCAATTCAACAACTAAGTCAATCCGGCCAATATTTGTCTTTTGTTCCGCATGTACTTTAATTCCCATTGATTCTAAAAGAGAAATAAAAATTGCGTGATAAAACCCCTCATTCTCTTTACTAAATAGACTATAGGGAATATTTGCAAAAAACATATTAATTGTCTGAAAAAATGATATAAAATGGTGCTTATCAAGGTCTTTTCTACATGCTGAGGCAAAAAAAGAGGCATTAAAAGATTCAGGTCCAGAAAACTCTTTAAGAAGGGACCCAAAAAAAGCGTTGCGCACTTCCTTATTTGGGAAGTCAAGTTGATAAAGACCCGTACGAGCATTGTATTTTTGAATTGTTAGATAACCTGTTTGCCACATTAAGGCTTTTAAGCTAATCAACCGAGGATTACAAATATCAAGAAGCTCATCTTTTTCAGCCATTGAACCGCTTAAAGAGATGACAGATTGAGGAAGTTTTTTAATTTGCTCGATTAAAAATGTGGGGGTCCCCGTTTGGAACCAAAAACCTTCTAATCTCCCCGTATCCAAAAAATTTAAAGTAGAGTGAGGGTTGTATACTGCAGGCCGGCCCCAAGAAAATCGATATCCATTATACCATTCACGCATCCCCTCTATAATCTGCTCATTTGTAGTCATTCCATTTTCATTGCTCTCTTGGGATATTTTTTGAATACGATCATCAAAAAGTTGCCGGATCTCTTCTTCCGTGTAACCTAGTAAGGTTGCATAGTTTGGGTGAATTGTAATATCTTTCAAGTTATTGAATCCTGAAAATAAGGAAACCTGAGAAAATTTACTCACACCTGTGATAAATACAAATTTTAAATAGCTATCAAGGCCTTTAAGAATACCGAAAACATCCTTTAGTACGTCTCGATTAGCTTCGGCTACTTCAATTTGATGGAGATTGTCTATAATAGGCTTATCGTATTCATCAACTAAAATAACAACTTTACCTCCTTCTGAAAGTTGCTTTATAAGCGCTCCAAATCCCTCCTGTAAGGATGGAAACTCAATGGATTTACGGTAAGACTTGGCAATTTCTTCTAGCGCCCTTTGTAAACTGTCTTTCAATTCCTGAGGAGTTTTGGTTAAAATCTGCGTAAAATCCAAATGGATAATGGGGTGCTCATGCCATCGGTAATCGGTTGAATAAATGTGA
>Ga0207097_1011_pt1 | contig 46965 bp, 43 predicted proteins | sample Alteio_BWMinHeat_87_FD_153541 | JGI IMG/M metagenome (GOLD analysis project Ga0207097, IMG submission 153541) | Enriched cells from forest soil in Barre Woods Harvard Forest LTER site, Petersham, Massachusetts, United States -... | ecosystem: Environmental > Terrestrial > Soil > Temperate forest >...
GCAACCGCAAAAATATGGGACTAAAAGCAAGTGATGTCACCTTTTCAAAAGCTTCCTTAAGTCAAATCATTAATGGGTATGCAAGAGAGTCGGGTGTTAGAAATTTAGAAAACTATATTAAGAAAATCTTGCGTAAAGTAGCTGTAAAACTTGTTAGAGATGAAGAGAAAAAAGGTAAGGGGAAAACTAAAGCAGAAAAAGAGCTTAAAGGAGCTCCCATTACCGAAGACAATTTGGAATCGTATCTTGGTAAACCTATCTTTACCTCAGATCGCTACTATGAGCGCACCCCTGTTGGTGTGTGTATGGGGCTTGCTTGGACTTCTATGGGAGGAGCTACTCTTTACATAGAAGCGCTTCGTGTTCAGGCTGAAAAAACAGAGATGAAATTAACAGGGCTTGCAGGCGATGTCATGAAGGAATCTTCCCAGATTGCATGGAGCTATGTGCAAAGTGTGGCAGAAAAATATGCGCCAGGAATCCCTTTCTTTGAAAAAACGCAGGTCCATATCCACATTCCTGAGGGGGCAACGCCTAAAGATGGTCCTTCTGCTGGCATTACCCTAACAACGTCGATTCTTTCTCTTTTAAAGAATGTTCCAGTGCTTGAAAATTTAGGCATGACAGGAGAGCTTACTTTAACAGGCAAGGTGCTTCCTATTGGAGGACTTAAAGAAAAGTTGATCGCAGCTAGAAGATCTGGGGCAACGGTGCTGATTTTCCCCAAAGATAATAGAAGAGATTATGATGAGCTTCCTAAGTATATTAAAAAGGGAATTCAAGTGCATTTTGTAGAATATTATGATGAGGTGTACCGTGTTGCTTTCCCCAAAAAATAAATCTTTAGAAGAATTCTTGGCCTCTAAATATATTGCGCCTGAAAAGATAGAAGACACTGTTTTGCGTTTAAAAGAAGAAGGGAAAACAATTGCTACCCTTAATGGGTCTTTTGATCTTATGCATGCAGGGCATTTAGAGATGATTTACCAGGCGTCCCTTGTGGCTGATGTGCTTATTGTAGCGCTAAATAGTGACGCCTCCATTAAAAAGTATAAAAGCCCTCTTCGTCCTATTATTTCTTTAGAGTATAGAATGAAGATGATGGCAGCTCTTGGTTTTGTCACTTATGTGACCTATTTTGAAGAGACAGATCCTATAGCTCTTTTAACAAAAATTAAGCCTCATGTGCATGTCAATGGCTCTGAGTATGGGCAAGATTGTATTGAGGCGCCTTGCGTTAAAGAGGGGGGCGGACGGATTCATATTGTAGAGCTTGTTCCTGGCCTTTCTACTACGCAAATTATCAAGAAAATCAAGGATATCACTTAACGATGCGTATTATTGGCGAATTAGATACTGAAAAAAAGGCCTATACATTTTACTCCTTTCTTTTGAAAGAAGGCGTGAAAGGCACCTATGAGGCTGTGTCTGATTCTCAATACCGCATATGGGTGGATGAGGAAGATGATCTTCCTAAAGCCCTTGAGTGGTTTGAAAAATTTCAGGAAAATCCAGACGATCCTGTTTTTAAAGATGTCGCTTTAAGTCCTCTTATTATTGCTAATGAATCGGAGAAACACACCTCTTCCAAAAAAAATTACGGATGGAAAATTAAGGTGGAATTAAAGCCTCTAGAAACTAGATTTACCCTCACAAAATTCCTTGTTCTTTTTTGTGTGTTTATATTTATTTTAAATGCTTTTCAAGAAAAGCAAATAGAAAAAGAGCATGGCTCTATTCCTGTAGATGTAGGAATGGGCGTTACTAAAGTGCAGCAGGAGATGTTTTTTGATTATCCTGCAGCGTTTCAAGAAGTCAATGAACGTATTTTAGCTCTTCCTTTGCAAGATTACAAAAATGTAAAAATGCTCCCTCCTCAAGATAAGGCCCTTTTAGAAAGCTCTGCCCATGTAAAGATGTGGAGAGGGGTGTACGATTATTTGGAATCTCCTAAAGAGGAACATATTCCCACCTTTGAAAAAATTAAACAAGGTCAGGTGTGGCGCCTTTTTACTCCTTGCCTTTTACATATAAGTTTTTTCCATATTCTTTTTAATATGGCGTGGCTCTGGATTTTGGGAAAACAGGTGGAAGAGCGGCTTTCTAAGGGACGCTTTATTCTTTTTATGCTTATTGCAGGCGTTATTTCGAATGTGGCGCAGTATTTAGTAAGCGGTCCTTTTTTTCTGGGATTTTCAGGCATTGTTGTAGCGATGGTAGGCTTTATTTGGATGCGGCAAAAAGTGGCTCCTTGGGAAGGATATCCTCTTCAAAAATCTACAGTCCTTTTTATTCTTATTTTTGTTTTAGCTATGTTTGGCCTTGAGCTTGCTTCTTTTCTTTTACAGGTATTTAAGATCACGGATCGCTCTGCAAATATTGCCAATACAGCGCATATTGTAGGGGGCCTTGTAGGAATGCTTCTAGGAAGAATTCCCTTCTTTGCTAGGAGAAGTAAATGAGCCCAAAAGATTTAACTATTTTAGGTTGCTCAAGCCAGCAACCAACGAGAATGCGCAATCACGGCGCTTATGTGGTGCGCTGGAATGAAGAAGGGCTTCTTTTTGACCCCGGAGAAGGTACGCAAAGACAATTTATTTTTGCTAATATTGCCCCAACTGTTGTGACGCGCATTTTTGTAAGTCATTTCCATGGAGATCATTGCTTAGGCCTTGGCTCTATGCTTATGCGCCTTAACCTTGATAAAGTCACGCACCCTATTCACTGTTACTATCCGGCAAGCGGGAAGGCGTATTTCGATAGACTGCGTTATGGCACGATTTATCATGAAATTATAAACGTCGTTGAACATCCTGTAGATAAAGACGGGATTGTTCATGAGGATGAAAACTTTTGTATTGAAGCGCGCTTTTTAGATCATGGCATTGACAATATAGGATGGAGAATTAAGGAAAGAGATGTGCGCAAATTCGATAAAGAAAAATTGCGCGCTTTAAGTGTCAAAGGCCCCCTTGTAAAAACGCTCCAAGAAGAAGGTAAAGTAACAGTTGGAGAGCGCACGGTACTTTTAGATGACGTCAGCTACATCAAGCAAGGCGATGTACTAGCTGTTGTGATTGATACAAAGTATTGTAAAGAAGCTATAGAGGTTGCTAAGGACGCCAAGGTGCTCCTTTGCGAAAGCACTTATTTAGATGAACACCGCGTGATGGCAGAGAATCACCATCATTTAACAGCCAAGCAAGCAGCCCAAATTGCCAAGGAAGCGGGAGTAGAGCTTTTAATCCTTACCCACTTTTCTGCGCGCTATCAAGATTCGGCCTGCTTTGAACAAGAAGCAAGAGACATTTTCCCCAACACGTTTGCCGCCGAAGACTTCAAAGTCTTCCAATTCCCCAAGTCCTAACAAAGAGTATTTTCTTAATGTTAAGTTTTCTTTGTCCCGCTAGGGACTATGGAACGTAGCCAGGGTGTGACGAAGGAACCCCTGGTAGCACAAACGACAATGCTTGCGCCCCATCGGAGGCGCCGGAAGCCTAAATCCATTTTGGCCTTTATTCAACGCAAAGACGCGGAGGGAGAGAAGTCGCAAAGATAAATAGAAAGAAGGTTTTTAAGAATGCAAGAAATCTAAATGAGTTATTTTTTTATCTTCTTGCATTCTTAAAAACCTTCTTTCTATTTACAGTTGGTTTTGGAGGTGAGTCAAAGAAATAGCATAAACTGTTTCATTTATTAGGTATTTCCTCTCCTTTGAATTCCTTTAAAACAACAGGTAAATACAGCTCGATAGAGATGTATTTACCTTTGCGTCTTCTTCTCTCTTTTTCTTCCTTTGCGTTGAATCAGGGCCAAAATGGATTTAGGCTTCCGGCGCCCACGATGGGGCGCGAGTATTGGTGTTTGTGTTATCCAGGGGTTCCTTCGTCACACCCTGGCTACGTTCCATAGTCCCTAGCGGGACAAAGAAGGGCCTTAGCTTAATGCGGAAGAAAGAGAGGGGGAAATTTCTCGCTGTTTATTTTTTTAGGTCGGCGAGGAGGAGCTCTAGTTCTGTGAGGAGCGCCTTTGTGTTTTCTGGGTATTCTATAAACGAATGGATGATTTTAAATAAGTCGGAAGAGGGATCATCTGGTTTAAAATCTAAAGCCGCTTTTAGTAAAGAGATGTTGGGAGTGGCTCCTTCAATATTTAAAGGTTGCTCAAGAACATTGTTAACAATCTGGGCTGCTTCGTTTAGATCTTCTTTATTCATCTAATTTCGCCTGGTTATGAAGCTTAATAATATTATCGGCGAATGCCTGTGCGTATTTGTCTGCCTGATAAGGAGTGCTTAATATATTTGTAAGAATCTTGCAGTGCTCGTGCAAGTCTTGAACAAAGTTATTGTCTTGTCTATCAGGAAAAGAAGGTGAGGAAGCTCCAATGGGAGGAATCATAATACCCTTAGGTTATTTAGCTGATTCCCAAAGTATAAAATTAAAAATTACCTGTCAACGCGTAAGAAAAGAAGAAAAGAATTAACAGGATGCACAGGATAAGCATTAAGCTAAGTCTATTTTGGCTTTTATTCAACGCAAAGGAAGAAAAAGGGGGAAAAAGACGCAAAGGTAAATACATCTCTATCGAGCTGTATTTACCTGTTTTTTAAAAGGAATTCAAAGAAGAGACAATGTCTAATAATTGAAATGGTGTATGGTATTTCTTTGATCTTCCTTCAAATACAATGTAAATACAAAGAAGGTTTTTAAGAATGCAAGAGATCTAGAACGAGCTATTTCTAATTTTCTTGCATTCTTAAAAACTTTCTTTGTATTTATCTTTGCGACTTTGCGTTGAATAAAAGCCAAAATGGACTTAGGTTGATGCGTATGCCTGTCCATCTGTTAATTCTTCTCTTGGTTGTCTTAGGGTTTTTTGGAGGCGAAGTATTCGTCGAGTTTGCCATCGAAGAAGTGGATGCCGTCTTCTTCAAAGGCGAGGATCTTGTTTGCTGCATGGGCAAGAAGGTCTCTATCGTGGCTAGCTACAAGGACTGTGCCTTTGTAGTCGTTGATGGCCCAGCCAAGAGCTGATACAGCTTCTAGGTCAAGGTGGCCGTTCGGCTCATCAAGAAGAAGGACGTTGTAGTTGCAAAGCATCAGCTTTCCAACAATGAGTCTTGCTGTTTCCCCTCCGGAGAGTGTAGAAACGGACTTAAAGGCATCGTCTCCTCCAAAGAGCATTTTACCTAAAATACCGCGGATATCTTGGTCGTAAACGCCATCTTTTTGCTGCTTTAGCCATTCAAAGGCTGTTTCTTGTCCTTTTTTATCTACAAGCTCGGCGTGATTTTGCGCGAAGTACCCAATTTGGACTTGGTGCCCTGTTTCAATTTTTCCAGCGTCTTGATGAAGCACTCCTGCAAGCATTTTAAGAAGCGTTGTTTTTCCGCGTCCGTTATTTCCAATAATCCCTATTTTATCGCCTTTTAAGACTTCAAACGAGAAATTATTAATTACAGGCTTACCGTCATATCCTTTAGAGATGTTTTCTACTTTAAAGACAATTTGTCCTGAAGCTTTTTCTGGAGGATAGAAGCGAATATAAGGGCGTTGGATATTGGATTTTTTGAGTTCTTGAGGCTGCAGGCGCTCAATCTCTTTAAGTCTTGATTGCACTTGAGACGCTCTAGTACCGGCTCCAAAGCGAGAGACAAATTCTTTAAGTTGAGAGACTTTTTTCTCTTTGGATTTGTTTTCTGTTTCTGCGCGCTCTCTAACAGAGCTTTTTGTTACAAGCATCATGTCGTAGTTGCCTGGATAAACGATAAGCGTGTCGTAGTCGATATCGGCAATGTGTGTGGCAATGGCGTTGAGGAAGTGTTTATCGTGGCTGACAACCACTAGAGTTCCTTTGTAGTTATGAAGGAAGTTTTCGAGCCATCCAATAGATTCTAGATCGAGGAAGTTTGTAGGTTCATCTAGAAGCAGAGCCTCAGGATTTCCGAAGAGGGCTTGGCAAAGCATGACTCTAAACTGTCTATCTGTTGGAATAGTATGCATTTTTTGGTGGTGCATTTCAGCTGGTATGCCCATGCCTATAAGAAGAGATTCGGCGTCAGATTCGGCGCTATAGCCGTCTTCATCGGAAATAATTTCTTCAAGCTCGCCTAAGCGGATTCCTACTGCGTCTGTCATCTCTTCTTCGTAGAGATTGTCGCGTTCTACAAAAGTATCCCAAAGACGTTTATTCCCCATGATCACAACGTCTATCACTTTAAATTCTCTATAAGCTTCAATATTTTGTTTTAAGAAGCCCACTTTTCGAGGGAGCGTTACAGAGCCTGAGGTGGGCTCTTCTACACCCATGACAATTTTTAGTAGAGTTGATTTTCCAGAACCATTTGGACCTGTAAGTGCATAGCGATTGCCTGTGTCAAAGGTGACTGTGACATCTTCAAATAGGGTTCTTGCCCCAATTTTCTTTTTAATAGAATTTAATGTGATCATAGTTGCTACAATGGATTTTTTTTAGCATTTTAGCAGAAGGTCGATTTATGAGCACATATTTAGATGAAGTAAATAAATATTTAGCCGTAATGGAGGCTATCAAAAATGCTTCGCCTCATACGCTGCGCAATTATCGCCTTGATCTGATAGCTTTTCATTCTTTTTTACTTGAAAAAGAGGTTAGTTTAAACGAAGTAGATAAAAAAGTTGTCCGCGCCTATTTAGCTTATCTTAACGCGGAAGACTTCAAGAAACGCACAGTGCTTCGGCATTTGTCATCGCTTCGCTCCTTTTTTAAATACCTTACACGGGAAAAAAAGATTCAGCTTAATCCTCTAGACGAAATAGAGAGTCCTAAGCTAGAAAAGCATTTGCCAGCGTCTTTGAATTATGAGCATGTAGAGCGCCTTTTTGCCCAAGCTGATGTAGGGTGTTATTTAGGGTTTAGGGACAGGTGCGCGCTTGAGCTCTTCTATAGCTCAGGGCTAAGAATTAGTGAGCTTATTGCTCTTGATAGAAAGGATGTGGATTTAGAGGGTCGCTTAATGAGGCTAAAGGGAAAGGGAAAAAAAGAGCGGGTAGTGCCCATTACGGAGACGGCTGGCAGATGGCTTAGCTCTTACTTAGAGCACCCTGAAAGGCATACGGAAGGGGATCTGCATAAGCCTCAGCAGGATAGGGAGGCTATTTTCCTTAATAGGTGGGGTAAGAGACTAACTGTTAGGTCTTTAGATAGAACTTTTAAGCAGTACCTAGTCAAAAGTGGACTTTCTCTCCGTATCACCCCCCACACCATTCGCCATACCATAGCCACCCACTGGCTAGAAAAAGGGATGGATTTAAAGACGATTCAGGTGCTTTTAGGGCATAGTTCCCTTGGGACCACAACGATTTACACCCAAGTCTCTAAGCGGCTTAAGAGGGAAGTTTATGAGAAAGCCCATCCGCGAGCTTTAAGTGATTGATAATGAGCCTGTTTTAATAATATCATAATAATTTCTTTACAAAGAATTCATAAGTTGCTAAAATAAACTCAAGAGGAATACAGATTCCAAGAAAACAGTTAACAAAAGAGGTATTATTATGTCAGGTTCAACAACACCTACAGCCTATGAGACCCTTCAGTTCGATTATTTTAAAGTTTGGGGTTTAGCTAAGGAAGGGGACTTTGCGGATGCTCTGCCGTTGCAAGATAGTACTTTTGGAGCAGATGGTCAAGATGAGATAAATGTACTCTACGGCCCTCATACAACCCCTGCAGAAGCAGCTGTTGCAAAAGCTATGTATGATCAGCAAAACGGGAGCACAGGACAGCTAAGCCTTTGGGGTCTTGCAGATGGACAAGGAGGTTGGGAGCTTAATCCTCCTGGTCCTACTCCCGGAGAAGATCCTAATGCAGCCGGTAAATGGTTAGGCACTATGACTAGGTTTTTAGGTGAAAAATTTCCGGATGGAGTAGGGGTTCCCCCTAGTTTAGCGGCAACTTTTAATACCTTGGTTGCTGCCCTAATTGCTGTTTCTAACAAAAGTAGTTTATACCCTGCTTTCTACGCAACATTCCAAGGTGCCCCAGCTCTTCTTGGGCAGCTTCTTCCTTATATGCCGGGTTGGCAATCTACTTACGACGCTCTTCGCACAACGCCTTAAAGAAAAAAACTTGGGGAAACGCTTAAGCCGGATTTTGTCAGTTGCCAAAAAGGCAAAGGGCGGTCATTCCTCTAGGGGGCCTATCGCTAGGCCCCTCAAGCGATATTCTATTTAGCTTCTGCTGAGAACAGGTAATAAGCTAAATAATTCTTGCTTCAGATGGGGTTTATATTACCTTGTATTTCTAACAAGTGTAGCTAAGCTCCTAAAGCTAGCATTTTCAGCCTGTCTCCCAAACTTGCGCCTGGTCGCGGAATATTTTCTGTTACACTTTCCGTAGCCTTACAGCCCCCAGTATTTCACTGGCATCTTCTCATGCGAAGTCCGGACTTTCCTCTCCCATGAAACCATGGCAGCGATCGCCTGCTTCCCCAAGTCAAAACTCTTATTTTTTTACAGTGAAGAGAGAACTTTATCTTTCTTTCTTCTCTTCCTCTGTGTGCTCTGTGCTCTCTGTGGTAAAAAAAATATGCTAAGCTGTTAGATGCAATGTTCTGCGATAATTTTTTACCACAGAGAGCACAGAGCACACAGAGGAAGAGAAGAAAGAAAGTTTAAGCTCACTGGTCACAAGCTATTTTTCTTCTCTTTGCGCAAATGTTTAGGCGGTGGGTGTGCGTCTTCTTCTGCGTTTTGTTGCAGAGGTGGTTCCTTCTAGCGCTTCGCTTTCTTGCCAGTAAAGAACACGTGAGCAATGCTCACAGAATACTAAGTTTGTCCCTTTGCGGACCATGTTTTCGTGCTGGGCTGTAAGAACAATGTGGCAGCCACTGCATGTACGGTTTTCAATAGGAACAAATACGCGGTCTTTTTTATTTCTAAGAAGTCTTTCGTAAATCTGAAGAACATCTGTTTCTGCATCAGGAACAAGCTCGTCGCGCTCAATTTTTAATGCTTTTGTCTCTTCGTCAATAAGAGCAATGCCGTTTTGAATTTCTTTTTCAAGGGCTTTGCTGCTCTCTTCTGAAGACTCTAGGCTTTCTTTAATTTTCTCAAGGAGCTCTTCTTCAAAAACTTTTTTATCAACTATGTCAGAGAGTTTTTGCTCGAGATTGATTTTCTCTCTTTCAAGGGAAGTCATTTCTTGTGTAAGAGCATTAAATTCATCGACTTTTTTGATGTTGCTTTGTTGCCCTTCAAGTTTTTTGCTTTTAGTGAGCACATCTTGGATTTTTTGCTCCATAACTACAATAGTCTTTCCATACTCAGCAATTTCTTTTTCTTTATCTTTAAGTTGCTCTTGGAGTTCTTTGCGCAGCTCTTCGATTTGGTGGAGCTCTTTTTGTCTTTCTAGTTCGATTCGTTTTAGACGAATGAGCTTAATATCGATGTTCTGGATAGCTAAAATAGGCTTAAGAGTTTCTAACATGTCTTCTCTCGTAAAATTATAATCTGTATGAGCAATCAAGATTATCAGCCAATCTATATATATCTCAAGTAATAATTTTTTTTTAAATTCGACGAGATTGTCCATTTCAGTATAAACTTCATTTTTACTTAAGAGAAGGAGGGTCCTATGTCGCATCTAGAAAAATATTTTCACAAGGTTCCTAAAGAGAAAAGATCTTCAGCTGCCATAGCGTATATGGCTGCTTTGGACCATATTGGAACCGAAAATCCCCTGATTGCGGATGCAATCTTAAAAGAGCTAAAAGATCAAAGAACGCATCTAAAACTCATTGCTTCAGAAAATTTTTCCTCTTTAGCTGTCCAGCTTTCTATGGGAAATCTTTTAACCGACAAATACGCAGAAGGGTATGCCCACCACCGTTTTTATGCGGGCTGCGATAATATAGATACCATTGAAGAAGCTGCAACAAACGAGGCTAAAGCGCTTTTTGGGGCAGATCACGCCTATGTACAGCCCCATTCGGGAGCAGATGCCAATTTGGTGGCTTATTGGTCGATCCTTGTTTACAGGGTACAAAATAAAGAGGTAGAGCGCTTAGGGAAAAAAAGCATTGATGAGCTAACCCCTGAAGAATATGAAAAAGTTAGACAGCTCTTATTATCTCAAAAAGTCATGGGGCTTTCTTTAAATTCAGGCGGGCATTTAACGCATGGGTATAGACATAATGTCTCCTCTAAGATGATGCAGTCAGTTCCCTACGATGTCGATGTTAAAACAGGACTTATAGATTATGCAGCGCTAGGGGCACAGGTAAAACAAGAAAAGCCAGCTATTTTAGTAGTGGGGTATTCAGCCTATCCAAGACTCATTGATTTTGCAAAAATGCGCGCGATTGCAGACTCTGTGGGGGCCACCCTTTTAGTGGATATGGCCCACTTCTCAGGTCTTGTTGCAGGAAAGGTAATGCAGGGAAATTATAACCCTATTCCTTTTGCAGATGTCGTAACAACTACCACGCATAAGACGCTTCGCGGTCCAAGAGGGGGGATGGTTCTTTGTACAAATGCCTACAAGGAAGTGATTGATAAAGGCTGCCCGCTTGTTCTAGGAGGGCCCCTTCCTCATGTGATGGCTGCTAAGGCTATTGCCTTTAAAGAAGCTAATACTCTCGGCTTTGTAGAGTATGCACACCAGATTGTAAAAAATTCCCAGGCGTTAGCAGAAGGCCTTTGCAAAAAAAATGTGGTCCTTACCACAAACGGAACCGATAACCACCTGCTTGTCATGGATGTTGCTAAGAGTTTTGGTTTAACTGGGAGGCAAGCAGAAAATGCCTTAAGAGAAGCTGGGTTTACAGTCAATCGCAACTCCATTCCCTTTGATATTAATGGTCCTTGGTATACTTCCGGAATCAGAATAGGAACGCCAGCTGTTACAACCCTTGGTATGAAAGAGGCAGAGATGGGAGAAATTGCTGAGATGATTGTAGAGCTTTTAGAAAACGTAAAACCTGAAGAAGGGAGCAGGGCTAAAATAAAAATTCACCCTGAAACTCTTGAAAAAATTAATCAAAGAATAGAGGCGCTTCTTCTAAAGTTCCCCCTTTATCCCGAACTTGACATTCAATAGCAGCAGAGTAATAATTACGAAATATACATAAGGAGCCTTAAATGCACACACTAGATGATGAAGAAAAAGGGCCGCAAACGCCTCAAGTTAAAGTGATCGATGATAAGATTGATACTGTCCTTTTAAAATCGCGAAGAATATTCCTTTCTGATGCAGTAGATTCAGATAGCACAAAAGATGTGATTCGTAAGCTGTGGTATTTAGAGCTTACAGATCCTGGGAAACCTATCCTTTTGGTGATTAATTCCCCAGGAGGCTCTGTAGATTCTGGTTTTGCTGTTTGGGATCAAGTTAAGATGATCACCTCTCCTGTAACAACGCTTGTAACAGGGCTTGCAGCTTCTATGGGCTCAATTTTAAGTCTTTGTGCTGCAAAAGGCAGACGTTTTGCAACGCCTCATTCAAGAATCATGATTCACCAACCTTCTATTGGGGGCGTGATTAGAGGGCAAGCGACCGATCTTGATATTCAAGCAAAAGAGATCATTAAAACGCGTAATGCCATTATTGCTGTCTATGTAGAACATACAGGAAAGGATGCTAAAACAATTGCTAAAGCAATCGATAGAGACACCTGGATGTCAGCGGACGAGGCTTTGGAGTTTGGTCTTCTAGATAAAGTGGTCACCTCCTACAAAGAAATCGCTTAATAAAGAAAGAAGAAAAATAACAGGATGGACAAGATTAGGGCAGGATGTACAGGATGAAGAAAGATAAAGAGAGAAAATCTTTCTTTCTTTCTTCTCTCTGTGTGCTCTGTGATCTCTGTGGTAAAAAAAATAGGCTAACCTGTTAGACGCAATGTTCTGCGATAAATTTTTACCACAGAGATCACAGAGCACACAGAGAGAAGAAAGAAAGATTTTTTGATTTTTTCTTTATCCTGTCTATCCTAATATCCTGTTTTTTCTTTGGGGTTAGGGGTGGGAATGCGGGTAGGGTTTTCTAAGTATAGTGGGGCGGGAAATGATTTTATCATCGTTGATGATAGGTCTTTGGGCTTTTGTGGAGACATAGCTAGGCTTTGCCATAGGCAATGGGGTGTGGGGGCAGATGGCCTCATCTTGCTTCAGCCTTCTTCTTTAGCCGATTACAAAATGCGCATTTTTAATGCCGATGGGAAAGAAGCTTCCATGTGCGGCAATGGTTTGCGCTGTCTTACTCGATTCATCTCTTCTTTAGAAGGAAATAAGCTCTACCATATAGAAACACTTGCTCATATTTATCCTGCAGAGGTGAGAAGTGAGGGTGTGTGGATTGAGTTTCCTAAACCTCAAATTCTAGAGCATAATGTCCCTATTGCAATAGATGAAACATCAAAACCTATTTACTTTGCAGATTCAGGTGTTCCTCACGCTGTGATCTTTGTCTCTGATATAGAGAAAATAGATGTTCAAACTCTCGGGTTAAAGGTAAGGAATCATCCGTTTTTTGGTCCCTCTGGAGCGAATGTCAATTTTGTAGAAGGAACAAAGCTGCGCACTTTTGAGCGGGGCATAGAAGGAGAAACCTTGGCTTGCGGTACAGGCGCTGCGGCAGTTGCTACAATCTTGTCCGAAATTTTTTCTTTACAAAACCCCCTTCACATTAAGGTGCGCTCCTCCGATATCCTAACCTTTCATGTCCACCCAAATAAGCTCGAAATGCTCGGAAGCGCCACCCTAGTCTTCGAAGGCTCAATCCACATCTAACCACAGAGGAAGAGAAGAGAATAAAAAGAACCTCTCTTGGTTTTTTGTCTTTAAATGCTTGTAATTAAGAGATTTGCGTTACATGATTCAGGTAATTCTGTATTTTAATCTCTCTGTTTGGTAAGTTTATGCTATTGAATCGAGAAGATAATCTGCTCGAAAAGGATGGTTTATGGATGTGAAAACATTAAATGGAGCCTTAGAGGTTTTAGGTTCATATTTGTCGGATAAGGGGTTAAAGTATGAAGTTGTAGCCATTGGTGGAGGGGCTTTATTACTACTTGGGTGTATCATTCGTCCTACAAGAGATTTGGATATAGTTGCTCTAATGGATAAGAATGGGCTTGTTTCCGCCAGTCCTTTACCGGCCCCACTAGTTAGAGCAATTAAAGAAGTAGGATTGGCTCTCAAGCTTTCTGAAGATTGGGTCAATGCGGCTCCTGCAGACTTGTGGGAAATGGGCCTTCCTGAAGGGTTTGAAGATCGTTTAAGTCTTATGCATTTTGGTGGGTTGACATTATATTGTGCAAGTAGGTTTGATCAGATTTGCTTTAAAATATATGCATCGGTTGATCAGGGGCCCCATTCAAAGCATTTTGAAGATCTAAAGCGATTGCAGCCGGTCCGCGAAGAGTTAGAAAAAGCGGAAATTTGGTGTAAAACACATGATGTTTCCGAAGAATTTGCGAGATCTTTGGAAGAAGCATTGAACGAGCTCGGAGGATCAAATGAGCGCTTTGAATAAAGAGTTTGATAATCAGCTTGCTGGAATTGCCTGGAGTCTATGGAGAGAGCTTGGCGTAGCTGGAACCGATCGGTTTCATGAGAATTGCCTTATTCAACCAGAGGAACTTATTATTTTAACTGCAATTGTTTCAGAGTACGATCCTCGCTTGCGTGATGAGGCTTTGGATTGGGCTTCTTGTTATCATGAATATATTTCGGTAAGTCGATTGCGCTCTTTACTAAAGGAATTGGATGATAATGAGCAGCGTTCTTTTTCGCAATTTGCTGCAGCTTTAAATTCGATTTCATCGGCAAAATGGCCGAGTGCTGAAGAGTCCCCTCGTTTTAAAGTTAAAATAAGTGGAAAATCTTCATTGCCGGTACTTAAGTCTCCGTCTCTACTTATGCTTCGGTTGCGAAATTTATTTGGCCCTGGAGCAAAGGCTGATATACTGACCCATTTTTTGACGAGAAATGAAATGCGCTTTTCAGCTGCTGATCTTGTTGAGATAGGATATTCTAAAAGAAGCTTAATGACAGCGCTTGACCATTTGGCAGCATCGAGAGTGCTTGATGTGGAGAATGCGGGAAACAAGAAAATTTACCAGTTAAGAAATCCAAAAGAATTACAAGTGGTTATTGGGCAGTTACCGAAAGTAGCCCCTTCTTGGAATAAAATATTACAGGCAATTATTGCAATCCGCTCAGTAATCTCTGAGATTCAGAATAGTTCAGAAGTGACTAAAAGTGTGATTTTCCGAAATTGTTTGATTAAGATAGAGGATCTATTGCCAACTTTCATTTCTCCGATTCTCCATACCTCTCCTGATTTTAGACGAGACTGGAATTCTGTAATGGAAATTTTAAATGGATTTAGACAAGGAAATTTTTTTATGCAATTTGAAGTGTATAACGAATTTGAAAAAATAATCATGGATCTTTTACCTGGCCTTTATCGAGTAGACGATTGTGTTGATGGAATTGAAAGGATTCAAGAAAAGGTGCTCGAATTTAAACGACATGAAGAAGTGTACAAAGAATGTTACCAGCTGTTTTTAAGTTTTGCTCGTGATTTGGAGGTAGTTGTAAAGCAATTCCTTAATTTTCCTTTTCATAAGATGATGGATGAATCTCTTGCTGATATCGTTTATCGATTTTCAAAAGAAGAGTTTTCTTTACTCTTGGAGAAAATATGGCAAATAAAACCCATTGATCAGATTACGAGCGTTCAATTAGCTATTAATCAATACCAAATGTTTATGCCTCAATTTCATATTTTAAAGCAGTTCATTTACACATTTAGAAAGCGACTTGAAAATCTTTATTTTATCGAAACAGACATTCATTTGTTATCGCAGTCGACGACCCTATACAAACGGCATCTTGTCATAGATTTATTTTCCACAAGAAGAGAGCTTGAAAGTTAGGGGGGCTTCAGGCATGCTTAGGGGTAAACGGTATGTGAATGCAAGATTTGCCTTTTCAAGATGCGCATGTAGGTAAGGGGAAAGCCCTCTATAAAGAGGGATTAATTGGGCAGATCATTTTTTCTTCTGGCACCTACCAAATTGAGGTCCTTGACCCTGCTTTTGAAGTCCCTCTTTGGCCTTTTATCCAACTGGATCCTAACGGAAAACTTCTTGATTGCTTCTGTAGCTGTAGCAGCGAAGAAGCTACTTCCTCTTGCCCGCATCTTGTATGTGCCTTTCTCGCTATTTTTAGGGGGACAACGGAGCAATTAAGTACGCGCTATGAGAGCTCCTTATGGAATAAGTTCTGCCAAATAGCAGCTCTTAGACATGGCTATGAACCAAGTGTTTTAAAGAAGGAGAAGCTGGGGAAATACTTAGCTCTTTCAGAAACAGGAAAACTTCTTTTTTCTCTTGAAGCGTTAACAAGTAAAGGTAAAGAGCGTTTAAAAGAGATTATTGAAGATAGAGAGGTTGAAACAGAAGAAACCTCTTTAAAATTTTCTAATTTACCTATTGAAGAGATCGCTCTTTGGAAAGCTGGAAGGCCTAGCCACGCTTTAAAATTCGAGCTTTCTTTTTGGTCAGATCTTGCCAAATGGTGGATGCTTTTACAAGATAGTAAAGCGGAATATAAGATCTCTTTTTCTTCGCCTGAAGAAGGGGGGCTTCCTAAATGGATTAAGGGAGGTTTTGCCGATATCTCTTTTGGCTTTTATATTTCTCTTGCGAACTGGTCTTACATCATTCCGGCACTTTCCACTGTAAATTCTCCATTAAAGGTCTTTGATCTTCCTGAAGGCATATTAAAAAAAATCACCTACGAACCTTTAGAAAAAAGACTTGTAATTGATTCTGCTCCGGCTCAAAAAAAAGAGGGTAAAGAAGGCCTCAATGTAGGCGACTATATATTTGTCCCTTCTCTTGGGTTTTATCCTAAAGAAGCAGATCCTCTTTTAAAGGAAAAATTCACGGAAGAAAGTAAGCTTTCTCTTTTTTTCTATCGGCATTTAAATATTTTAAAAAAGTATTTAAAGGGAACAGCTCTTCATTCAGATCCTGTAACTCCTGGGTACAAGCTATTTTTGGATGAAAAAAAAGCGCTGCATATAGAGACCTATTTATTTGAGGAAGGGGATTTAGTTAAGCCAGGCTCTCTTTTTTTCCCTCCTTGGTGTTTTATTGAAGGGAAAGGGTTTTACCTTCTTGATAAACCCTATTTCGAAGAAAAAGAAAAAATTGTTCCTAAACATCAGGTAGGCGAATTTGTTAATCGCCATAGACTTTGGCTTCAATCTTTTGATGGATTTCAAACGCATGTTTCAGGGATCGAATCGCATGTGAGTTTTAAAGTCTCTTCTAATGGAAGTCTTTATTTTGAGAGCCGGATAGAGGAGAGTGAGGAACTTGGCGATTTAGTGGATTTTGGAGAGTGGATTTACATTAAAGATAAAGGCTTTTACGCCAAGCAAACAGCTAGATCAGGCTCGGTGTTAAAACCGGGAATAGTGATTCCTAGAGAAAAAGTTTCCTCTTTTATTTGGGCGCATAAAGATGAGCTTGAAGCATTAAAAGGGTTTTTTAGTCAGGAGTTTTTTTTAGAGAAAGTGGGACTTAATATTACAATAAATAATAAGGACCAAATTGTCGTTTCCCCTGAATACCATTTTAAACCTCCTTATACCAAAGACACGGTTCAAGTTTTTGGCTCGTTTCTTTATGTGGAGGGGAAAGGATTTGCAGAGAATCAAAAGCAATTTGTTCTTCCTTTAGAGTATACCGAAAAGCGCCTTATTTCCCCTTTTGAAGAACCTTACTTTGTATCCTATGAATTAGATCTTTTAGCGCATCAGATTTTGTTCTTAGACCCGCGCCTAAGGAAAGTGAAAGATCTTCATCTCAAAGTGGATTCTCTTAAAAAAGAAGAAGGAAAGGCTGGATGGATAGCTGCATTAACCTATCAAACAGAATGGGGCGAGGTTAGCTGTTTTGATGTGTGGAGTGCTTATGTAGAAAGAAAGCCTTATATTTTAAGTCCTGCAGGGGTCATTTTCTTAAAAGCCGAGCGTTTTAATTGGTTTAAGGGAATTACCAAGAAGAAGTGGCTAAAAAAAGGGAAGTACCTACGTTTAACGACCATGGAGTGGCTCCGTCTTTTTGTTTTTGAAGATTTAAAAGAACCGCTAGGAGATAGCAAAGAGGCCGTCGATACAAGAACTAGACTTTTTGAGCTTCGCGAATTTCAGCCGACGCGCTCTTTAACTTTAGAAGGCTTAAAAAGCGAGCTTCGCCCTTATCAGGAGCTTGGGCTTCGCTGGCTTTGGTTTATTTATACAGAGCAACTTTCAGGGCTTTTATGCGATGAGATGGGCCTTGGAAAAACGCACCAAGCCATGGCCCTTTTAGCTGCAGCTTTTAATTCTGCAAAAGAAAAATACTTAGTTGTTTGCCCAACATCTGTTATTTATCACTGGGAAGATCTTTTAAAACAGTTTTTACCCGATTTAAGAGTGTGCGTATTTTATGGATCGGAAAGGTCTCTGAATTTCTTTAATGAAGAGTATGATTTACTTCTTACCTCTTATGGAGTGCTAAGAAGTGAGAAGAAAGCTCTTTCTAAGATTCACTTTGAGATTGCGATTTTCGATGAGCTTCAGGTGGCTAAAAATGCCCACTCCCAAGTGCATAAAGCTCTTTCTTCTTTAGATGCACAGGTTAGAATTGGACTTACAGGAACCCCTATAGAAAATCATATTGTAGAGCTTAAAGCTCTTTTCGATCTCATTTTGCCAGGCTACTTCCCACAAGATGGGGTATTTAGAGATGTATTTATTAACCCCATTGAAAAATATCAAGATGCCGAGAAAAAAGGGCTTCTTTCCCGTTTAATTAAACCCTTTATTTTACGCAGAAAGAAAAAAGATGTTCTTTTAGAGTTGCCAGAAAAAATTGAAGAGATCGCTTATTGCCCCATGTCAGAAGAGCAAAAGGCCCTTTATAAAGAGATTTATTCTAATCATAAAAAAGCCATTGATGAAGAGCTTAAAGGAAAAGAGGATGGGTTTGCTTTTGGACATGTCTTTTCTCTTATCTCTAAACTTAAGCAGCTTTGCGATCATCCGGCTCTTGTTTATAAAAATCCTTCCGCATACCAAAAACACCAATCGGGTAAATGGGATCTTTTTGTGGAGCTTTTAGATGAAGTGCGCGCAAGCGGACAAAAGCTTGTTGTCTTTTCGCAGTATTTGGATATGTTAGACATCATAGAAACCCACCTAAAAGAAAAAGGATGGGGTTTTGCAGGCATTCGGGGCAGCACACAAAATAGACGCGCGGAATTAGAAAAATTTAAAAATGATCCTGAATGTGTGGTGTTTGTCGCATCGCTTCAAGCCGCAGGCGTGGGAATTGATTTAACATCCGCCTCTGTTGTCATTCACTATGACAGGTGGTGGAACCCGGCAAGGGAAAACCAAGCGACAGACAGGGTCCACCGCATGGGCCAAAATCGCGGCGTCCAAGTCTTTAAGCTTGTCACAAGATCAAGCATTGAAGAGCACATCCACGCCCTCATCGAAAAGAAAGTCCACCTCATGGAATCGATTGTAGGCTTTGATGAGCACGACCAAGTCAAAACCCTCAATAAAGAAGAGCTCATGCAGCTGATGCAACTCCTCGGCGAAGATGCCAAAGACTAGCAGGGAAAGGGGGAGGAAAGTATGAATTATGAAGGATGAAAGAAGAGAAGAGAGAGGGATCTCTTTGTCCCATTAGGGACTATGGCACGTAGCCAGGGTGTGACGAAGGAACCCCTGGACAAACATGGAACCCAAAATGGCACTCCATCGGAGTGCAGGAAGAGTAACAGAGATTTACAAAAAGTTGTTTTTTCTAAGCTTGAGATTCCTGCGCTCCTATGGAGCGCGATTTTGAGAATCTGTATTTCCAGGGGTTCCTTCGTCACGCCCTGGCTACATACCATAGTCCCTAACGGGACAAAGAGATATCTAGTGCTTTAAGTTGATTCAGAATGAGGAAAGAGGTTTAATTTAATGTACTCTGAAAACACTAGGATTAAGTATAATTTTTATTTTCTAGGTTGACCCGCAAAAGGAGAGTAGAAATGAATAAGGATGTTGTTGAGACGCTTTTGATTATCGGGGGACTTCTTTGGTTAGTCTATAAATGGTTTTGGGTAAAAATGGACTCTGCCAAGAAGCAACGTGTTCTTTTTACAGGTGTGTTTTTGCTTTGTTTTCTTCCTTCAAGATGGCCTTTTTTTCTTCCTATGCAAGTATCATTTTCCCTATGGTCTTTTGCAGCGGCAGCTTCCCTTATTATAGAGCATTATGTAAAAAAGCGTAAGGAATATGGGCTTGCTTATTTCTATATTGTGTTCTTCATTGGATTTGGCTTAATTTTTCTTATTCAGGGGATTTCGGAATTTTTCAAATCTCATCCTTCGTAATTCATAATTCATCCTTCATACTTTCTTTTCTTGGGCCCAGGCTTTTTTGGCGATCGCTTCAAGTTCGATTAAGGCGGAGGCCTTTCGTTTCTTTTTTTGTTGAATCAAAGACTCTATAAAGATTTTTTTTGCACATTCAACTTTTGAAGCTGTTAAATCTATATTTTCAAAAAGATGTTCTCCGCTTTCCAGCATAGATTCAAAGACAATTTTTCCTACAACGCGTGTAATTTTTTCTTTAAGCTCTTCTTCGCTTATTCCTAGGTAGTTATAAATATTTGCGCTAGCTGGCAAGCTTGTTTGGGTAGGTAAGTTGCAATTTATTGCCATAATACACTCTGAAAAACATCCGGGCGTATATTAAAATCGATTTGTTTTTAATCTTCCATAGATTATCCTCTTTTCCTAAAGAATAGGAACATTATCATGAAAAGACGTATTAAAATAGCTGTTGTAGGAAGACCCAATGTAGGGAAATCTGCGTTGTTTAACCGCATATGCAAAAAAAGACTTGCCATTGTGGATGAAATGGAAGGGGTCACACGCGATAGACTCTATGCAGATTCCGACCTTTTTGGTACCCCTTTTCAGGTGATTGATACAGGGGGAATTGACCCTTGTTCTAAAGTTCCTTACCAAGAAGAGATTCGCAGACAAGCGGAAATTGCCATTGAAGAAGCCGATTGTATTATCATGGTTGTAGATAGCCAGGTAGGTGTGACTGCTCTTGATGAAGATGTGGCAAAAATTCTTTTGCGCAAAGAAAAACACGTGTGCGTTGCTGTAAATAAAATTGATGATTTTTCTCAGCAAGATCGTATTTTCCCTTTTTATTGCTTAGGCATTTCTAAGGTGCTGCCTGTTTCTGCGATGCAAGGGTTTAATATCGCAGAGATTGTAGAATGCGCCATTTCGTCTTTACCTCCTGTGTTAGAGGAAGTAGAAAAAGAGCCTGAAGGAATACGCGTTGCCATTATTGGACGTCCTAATGCAGGAAAATCCACTCTTGTTAATTGCCTTTTACAAGATGAAAGATGTGTTGTAAGCCCGCTTGCCGGAACAACACGTGATAGTATCGATGCTTATATTAAAGCCTTTGATACTGATTTTACATTAATTGATACAGCGGGTATTCGTAGAAAGAAAAAAGAAATTGAAGCTGTTGAAAAATTTGCCGCTATCCGTACCACAAATGCTATTGATAGAGCAGATGTTTGCGTGCTGATGCTTGATGCCGATAGAGGGATGACTGCCGAAGATAAAAAAATCGCCTCTGATATAGAAGCGGAAGGGAAAGGATGCATTCTAGTATTTAATAAGTGGGATCTTGTTGAAGGCTATAGAATGGAGCACTGCCTAAATTCCTTAAGAATTGACACCTCGTTTTTAAACCATTGCCCAGCCTTATTTATTTCTGCAAAAGAGGGGCGCAATGTGAATAAACTCCTTCCTGCTGTTAAAGAGGTTTATGCTAACCTGATGAAGCGTGTGACAACAGGCCAGCTAAATAAATTCCTTGAAAAAGCGATGCAGAAATATCACCCGCCGATGATTCAAGGAAAACGTCTTCGTATTTACTACATGGCGCAAGTGGATGTGTCTCCTCCTCGTTTCGTGATGTTTGTTAACGATCCAAATAGAATGGCTGAAGCTTATAGAAAATACCTGATTAATCAATTTAGAGAAGAGTACGCCTTTACAGGTGTGCCTCTTACCTTCTCCTTAAAAGGGAAAAAATCTAAAGATCTTAATGAGCGTTTAGAAGAGTCAAGCGGCAAGATAAAAGCACCTGCAGCCCCAAAAGAAGCCGCCTCCCACGCATTTGATGAAGTTTCAGAAGAAGATCTCATCGAATACGTAAAAGAGAGCGATGACATCTTCTCCGAAGAAGAACTAGACCCTAGCTACTTCTAGCGTTACTCGTTTCCTATTGAGGAATTAGCAAATCCGATTTTTCTTCCTGTAAGGAAGATAGATGTTCCTTGAGCGCCTATATAACCTGTCAGAATAAGGAGAGGAACACATAGGACTGGTAGGGCACTGCTTGACATGCCTGCGAGTACTGTCATGTAAATTCCAGATCCGAATGAAGCTAATACAAAAATAATACAAACTGCCGCGCCAACTTTTTCTAGAGTTGATGGTTTGTATCCGATTCTTTCTTCGTATTCTGCTGTTTTTCTGTTATTTTGTATTAAAGGCGTATTTTCATTGGGTTTATTGCTACTACTAACAGGGTGCATAGGTTTATCTCACTTTTTTTTGTTATTAAATTAATTATTCTCAGTAGTGCCAGTCTCTAGCTGACTTAAATAGCGCATAAGATAACAGAAGACTAGACGCCCCTAATACTAAGGAAAGTACGCGATTCCCAGAACCACCTGGCGCTCCGAGTCCTGTTGCTATCATGTAACCAGTAACGGCTAATGCAAGAAATGCTAAAGTAACAAGAACAGCAGTGCCAATCTTGGTTTTGAGGCTGATTGTGGACTTATTGGTCTCTACACTTTTTACTTCAACAGTCCCATTTTGAATGAGAGTATTTGTACTGCTAATACTTGTGATTGAATCAGACATAATTCACCTTCTTTGTTTGTTTTTTTTATTAAAATAATTATATGTCGTGCTTAATATTTTACACTAAATGTATTAATAAATTATAAAGTTTATGGTTTTTTTCTTAAGTTGCTTTTAATTAGTGGATTGTGAAAAAACTAGGGGTTTTCTGAGGTAATGTTTTTGTGGTTTTAATCGAGGAAGCGATGTAATATGCTGGCTCAATGCTAAAATAATATATGTCCATTAATTGAGAGGTTTAGATCTTCTCTTAAGGCTCAAAGAGCCGGCATATTATAGCCTAGGCCTCCGCTGCGCTCCGACCTGGGTACGGGATGTATACAAAATTGAGCCCTGAAGGGGCATACGCGTAAACCTAAAAAGCAGAAAAACAAAGAGGACAATTTTTTTTCTCTCTCTCTCTTCTTCTCTGTGGTTTCTTCCCTCTGTGGTTTATCTTAAATCCAAGACTGAAGGATCCAAAAGGCTTGCATTTAAGATAAACCACAGAGGGAAGAAACCACAGAGAAGAAGAGAGAGGGAAATTCATCTCTTTTTGTTTTCTCTTTTAGGTTTACGCGTATGCCTCTTCAGGGCTCAATATCGTGACAATCTTCTTCCCAGGCCTCCGCTGCGCTCTGACCTGGGCTATAATATGCCGGCTCTTTGAGCCTCAAGAAAACATCCGCGTCATTATACTTTTAACTTAATGGCATTGGACTATGGCTCTTTTGAGCTGAAGAAATTTATAAACTAAGGTGTTTTGGGATGTTTAGGGTGGGTGTGTTTTGTTTGTGTTTGGGGAGCGCTCTTTTTGGGGAGCCTTTGAGGGAAACCTCGCAGAAGGAGCTGCCTACTTGTTTTTCTTGCTTTGAGCATCTCTATTTCAATGCGTCTTCCAGGACTTTTTTTGCGCTTGGGGCTTCTGCTGATGTTAATAAAGCCATTAATGTGAAAGATAAGCGCGGGTATACGTGCAAAAAGCGCGGCCTTTTAAAGCCTTTAATAAAGAAAGAGGTTTCTCCTGTTTTAGGCACAAGCGTTGTTCTTTTTGAACGGGACGGAACGCCTAATCATTTCACGCATTTATTCCATTTTCTAGAACACCTTCTGGGGATTTGGAATTTTGGAGGGGAAAAAGAGCGAGATGAAGTGAAGTTATTCCTCCTTGCAGGCAATGGAAAGAAAATTCCTAAAGATTGGAAAGGGTCTAATGAGGCTACCTTTCATTTGATTAAAGCTTTATTTCCTCATGCTGAAATAAAAACTTGGGACTCTTTTTTAAAGGAGACAAAAGGGCAAGTTATCTGTTTTGAAAAAGTTATCACCTCAGATAGAAGCATGGAAGTATTTAAGAAAGAGCCTTATTTTACCGATAGAATGCTTGGGGGGTATTTTCAAGCTCTTTCTAAAGAAAGTATGGATCATCTGGTTTTATGTTTGCGTAAGTACTGCCAATGGGAGAAAAAATCTTCTGATAAAACTGTAGTGACTTATGTAAAGCGTTCTTCTCGCTCTCTTGCTCCTCATATTGAAAAAGAGCTTTTAGATAAAATAGGAAATCTTTCTCATGTAGATCTCCATGTTGTGGATTTTGCCTCTATGTCTTTTGAGCAGCAGATAAAAACTGTAGCCAATACAGATGTTCTTCTTGGCGTGCATGGAAATGGACTTAGCCACGCTCTTTTTATGTCTCCTGGCTCAACGCTTATAGAGCTTTTTCCCAAAAAATCTTTTCGTGCTGAATATAAGATTTTAGCGAGTTTACGGGGCTTAAAGTATTTCGGGTGGATTGATGAAGAAGGGTTTGTAGAGGATGAAAAAGCCTATTATTATGGAGATGTTTTTGTCCCTACTTTAAATACTAATGTGGATGCTATTTTAGATGTTTTGGAGCATATTAGATGAAGGAAAGGCTACTTGCTTTAGATGCACTGCGCGGAATAGCCGCTTTAGGGATAGCTCTTTTTTGGCACTATTCCCATTTCCTTCCTAATCAGGAAGTTCTTTTTCCTTGTTGGTTTTCGTTTCACGGATGGCTTTTAGTCGACTTTTTCTTTGTTTTATCAGGCTTTATTTTTTCTTACGTTTACTTAGAAAAAATCCGAACAAAAAAGATTTCTTTTAAAGAATTCATTACTTCAAGAATCGCGCGTCTCTATCCTCTTTATTTTATCACTCTTTGTTTTGTCTCGGCTATGCAAGCTATCAATTTTTTTCTTACGGAAAGTTTTTTTGTTTATGCTTTGAATGACGTGCCCCATTTTTTGCTAAGCCTTTGCATGCTGTTTGGTTCGAACTTTTCTTTCAACGGGCCTGCATGGTCAATCTCTTGTGAAATGGGAGCCTACATTCTTTTTTTTGCGACCCTTTTTTATTTTTCAAAAAGCCGCATACCTATTTATGTGGCAATTATTACTACAGCGTTAACTCTTGGGTATTTTAACACAGAATGGATGCGCGCGCTCATAGGCTTTTTTGTGGGATGCATAGCCTTTGAGCTGCGCTCTAAGATGAAGCCTTTTTGGCTTCTTATTTTGAGTATTATGCTAGCAATCTTTTTTAAAGATGTTGGGAAAAAAGCAATTCTTCTCTATTCCTTCCTGCTTTTTCCAAGCCTTATTCTCACAGTACTGAATAGCAAAATACTATCCTCTATTTTATCGATAAAACCCCTTGTCTTTTTAGGAACCATTTCCTATTCGATTTATCTGTGGCATTTCCCTCTTCAGCTAACCATAAACGTTTTAGACAATCTCCTAACCCTAAAACTCAATTATCTTTCCCCCACCTTTTTTGCAACCTACGCCCTAACCCTATGCGCAGTAGCAACCCTCTCCCACCACCTCCTAGAAAAACCCGCCATGCACCTTAAAAATAAACTCCTTTCCCGAAAAACAGCAATCGATTTTAAACAAAAGTACGAGTGATCTCTTTGTCCCGCTAGGGACTATGGTACGTAGCCAGGGTGTGACGAAGGAACCCCTGGAATAGGGAGCGTTGGGATAGCGCCCCGAATGGGGCATACGCATAAACCTAAAAAGAAAAATAACAGGATATTAGGATGGATAGGATAAAAGAAAAGGAGGGTTCTTTCTTCTCTCTGTGTGCTCTGTGATCTCTGTGGTAAAAAAATGTGCTAACACGTTAGATCCAATGTTCTCTCGATAATTTTTTACCACAGAGATCACAGAGCACACAGAGAGAAGAAAGAAAAAAATCTTTTTCATCTGTCCATCCTGCTATTTTTCTTATTTGGGGGTTAACGGATGGGGTCGTGCTTGTAGCAGGTGTCGCCGATTTCGACGGTTCTATAGATCCAGGGGTCATCGTTTTCTCGAAGGAGGCGGTCGCATCCCATAAGATAGCCTTTGATGAAGCCGTGCTTTCGCATAGCAAGCAGCATGTAGCGAGAGCTTGTAGGTCTAAAATGGCTTCTTGGGCCGTCTACGGGAGAGATTATGTTTTGGTGAAAGAGAATCACCTTTTCGGCGACTTTCACGAAAATTGAGGGGGATAAAGCGGTTTTTTCACCCTTTTCTTCGTACTTAAGGGATGCGTCTTTTCCCCAAGGCTCGATGTAGCCTGTATTTGCATAAAGGGAGGCGGAGATAAGAAAAAAAAGAAAAAGACATCTTGCGTAACTCGCTTTGGTTGGGAAAATTAGCCATTTTTGTGCAGATTTAAAATCAAATTTTGAGAGCATGTGTAAGCACATGTTCGAAAAATTTGATTTTAAAGATGCCGAAAAGGGCAATTTTAACAACCAAATGGAGTTATGCAAGATGTCTAAAAATTTAAAAAGCATATTTAAGCATAAAAACGGGGAATAGTCCTTCTCTATTCATCATAGGGGTGGCATTGCACTCGTAGAGCCTTTCATTGTAGAATTTAGCTTCTTCTCCTGCCCCATAGATGCCACCAAAATACCATCCCGCCTCAAAGCTTGTCACGATAATTCCTGCGGGAATGTTCCCATGATGAAAACATTCATAGGCAGCTGCAATAAAAGCTCCATTGAGTAAAAAGGCTGTAAAGGCCGATTGCCTTTGTCCTAAATAAAGATAGCCGGCTCCAGGCAAAAGGGCGTTTAGGCTTTTCGCAAGAGTCACCGATTTCTTATTGGCATCGTAGTGTTCTATAAAGCAGTGCATTTTCTCATTTTCGCGAAGCGTGCATAAATCTGCTTGGGCTAGAGCTGTTGAAATAGCTAATTTTTCAGAGGTTTCCGGATAAACTTCATGGATAAATTCAAGCATAGAATGCGCTTTTATCTCTTCATCTAGTTGTATATAGCTATCGTAGAGAAGGATTAGTAAATCGTGGAAAGCTCCGAATTCAGGGGTAAGAGTTCTTAAGTTGCTTTTTTCGTAATAGGAAATGACGTCTTGATATTTTTTTCCAAGGTAATAGCAAAGAACAATTTCGTATTCGACTTCAAGCTTTCTTTGGCCTTCAGAAAGTAGAATATGCGCGCGCTTAAAGGCAGTGATAGCTTGGTAAAGATCAAGAGACGCAGCAAAGCTAGATCCTATAAAATATTCTTTTCCCCAGTCTGTTTTTTTCTCCTCATCAGTTAAAGGAGGGAAGGGGGAGGGTAAACTTTTGAGGTATCTGTCTTGCACGATGTAAGAGATTTTGGGTTCAAGATCTTCTACATGGCGCTGACACGAGCTAAAAAGTCCAAGCAAACAAAGAAGGACTACGTATTTTTTATCTACATTCATTTTCAGGAGTTTTTACCCAATCGATTCCGGCATCAAATTCTTCTTGTAGTATAGGCAGAATGGCTTGTTCTTTGTAAAGCACTTCTTGTCTTTCTGTAATTTGTCTATATTCATCAAAAGAATTAATGATATGAGGTCTTACAAAGATAATGATATTATCTTTTTGATCGGAGCGGTCATTTTCAGAGAAAGCAGCTCCAATTACAGGAAGCCCTCCTAGGCAAGGAATTTGTGATTTGAAGTGCGTTTTGGTATCGTTGAGCATTCCACTTAGCACCAAAAACTGATCGCTTGGCACGTGCACTTTTGTGCTCATGCTTGTGTGGGTTGTGGCAATCCCGTTAACTTGGAAATTAGAGGTAGTATTCACTTGGAGTGTGGAAGTGATATCTGTCATGATATCAAGTGTCACAACGTCATTATTCCCCACAACGGGGGTAATGGTTAAGTTAAATCCAATGTCTCTATATTCAATGTTTCCTGTTTGAGATGTTGCAACGCCGCTTCCTTGGATGGTAGTTACAGACGAGTTATAAGGAAGGTTTTGCCCGACAAAGATATTCGAGGTGTTGTTGTCTTGCGTGATGATCTTGGGGTTCATCACAATGGTTGTATCGTTATCTGTTTGAAGCGCATTTACAAGGCTTCCTAAAGAGATAAACGATCTGCCCTTATGCATGATGATATCGCCAAGCACGCCCAAATCAAAGCCTTGTCCCGGTTGAGGAAGCATGGGGTTGGGATTGGGGAATGTGGTTGTTCCATTAATATCGTTAAGCCCTGTAGAGAAAGGGGTAGTATTGAAAGTGGGAACACCTGTTGTTTGGTTAGCCGCTGGTGCATTTCCCATTCCTGCGGCCACTTTATTGAGATATTTTAATTTCCCGCCCCATTGGAGTCCAAATTCTTGGGTATTGCCTAAAGTGGTTTCAATCACAAGCACTTCAATAAAGACTTGCTTTAAAGGAACATCGAGGTTGGCAATTAAATCTCTTAATTTAGTTAACACATCTTGTTCGCCAGAGACTAAAAGAGAGTTTGTAACGGTGATCCATTGTACCGAATTAATTGCTTCGGCAAGGTTTTTATTTTCCCCTGTAGGTTTTTTGCCAAGTTCAACAGCCACTTGCTTTAAGGCGTCACTGATTTCTAATCCTCTATGGTATTGAAGCTTGTACACTAGAAAGCTTGTATTATCGATAGATTCAATAGAAGAGAGCTCAGCGTCTTTTTCAGGGGTATCGAATTTTTGTAGAAGAACAAGTGTCTTATCGATAGAAACCTGCTCTCCTGAAACGATGATGGAAGAGGTTTTTTCTACCCATTTTAAGTTGTCGATAGTGCTAAAAAGAGAGACATCTTTCACTCCTGAATTAACAAGATTTTGCTCGAAGTCGTGCAAGATGGAGATGAGCTCATCACCTGTTCTATAATGAGGGGTATAAAGGCTAAAGGTGGCATTAGGAATAGGGACCATTTCTGGTTTTGGCTTAATTGAGGAATTATCAAATTTTCCTATCAGATTCTCTACTTTTTCTAAAGCTGCTTGCGTGCCTGTAAAAAGAAGGGAATTTGTTTCTTTAATATATTTCATTGATGCAAGGGCAGCTCCTAGCTCAGGATCAAGCGAACCTGCCTTTTGTAAATCAGAGGCAAAAGAGGTGATGGATGTCATCAGTTGGCTTGAAGGAGCACTTCTTATTTTGTAGATAAAAAATGTTAAGGATCCAACGTGCTGTACTTGCGTAGCTGCTGAACTTTCCGCATCTACTGTAGCTAAAAGCTCTTTAAGTTTTTCAAGAGCAGGAGCGGTTCCTGTAAAGAATAAGGAGTTTGTTAGAGGAATGTGTTTAGCAGAAGCTACAGTGTGTAGTAAATCGATATCAGCTAAGCCCGATGCTTCTAAATCGCGGGCGAGTTCTTGAAGAGATTTTTCTACTTCTTTGGGCGCTTTATTGACAGGTTTATAAATGTAAAAGGATGTTTTTGAGGACTTAACCGACTCTGAGTCGTATCTGGCAATCATGGGTTTTAATTCTTCGATAGCAGGTTTTGTTCCTGTAAGAATGAGCGAGTTGTCCTCTTCTATCCATTTTATTTTATCAATGGCATCAATCAGGTCGGCATTGGGATAATTTGCTGCACTTAGGTGGGCAGCCACTTTTTTCAGATTAGCAACCACCTGATCTCCTTTTGCGTGAGCTAGAGGATAAAGAACAAAGGTGTGCTGTTCTGCCGCTCCTGCAGTTCCTGCAGCTGCTTTTGCAGGGATATCTAGATCTGCCATCACACCCATAGTTCTTTCAATAAGGTCTGGGGTAGAAACCACAAATACAGAATTTGTCTCTACTTGAGGCACTAAAATAAGAGGATTGCCATTAGCAAAGGGCGTAACAATTTGAGTTGCTAGTGTAATTAATTCTTTAGGGGAAATATTTATAGCAACGTAGGCGTCAACTTCTAGAGGGCTTAAAGGCGTATCTAGGCTTGTTAAAAGAGAGGCGATTTTCTCAACGTTTGTTGTGATATCTGTAACAATTAGCTGGCGTGTTTCTTGAGAAACCTCAAGAAGCGCAGAGGCAGATACCATAGGTCTTAAGATATTGACAAGCGTTGTAAGATTGGCGTTTTTTACTCTGAAGACGCGTGTAATAATCGGGGCAGCTGTAGGGGAAGACCCGGGAAGCTCTTGGGAAACAACGGTAGGGATTTGGTTAACAGTTTTATTTGTTGTAATGAGGAAATTGTCCCCTTCCTCGAGAAGGCTTAACCCGTGGATGCGCAGCACTTGAATGAGCGTAGACATGATATTTTTTGCGCTCACAGGCTCTTCAGAAACAATTGTCACAGTAAACTGAAGATCTGCGTCTTCGAATACAAAATTTTTATTCAGAATTCTGCTGATAAAGCGAAGGTATTCTGTAAAAGAGACGTTGTTGAAATTGATTGTATAGCCTGGTTGTTCTTGTTCAGGGGATACAATGCTCTCTTGGGTTTCCTGAGGTTTTTTCTCATCGCTTTTACCAAATAAGGAAAAGCTCATGAGAGAAAGAGCCAAGGATCCGGAGAGAGTTAAACGAAACATAAGGTGGTTTCTCAATTTCAATTTTGGATGGTTCATTATAAAAATCCCTTACAGCGCTTTTAAAATGTAAATAATTTAATAGACTTCTCTCGATCCTAAAATACCACCCTCTTTATTGTAAAGCCTTGAAAACAAGAAGAAGAAAAGAAAGAAGGTGAAGAGAAGAAAATAACAGGATGAACAGGATAGGGCAAGATAAACAGGATGAAGAAAGATAAGAAGAGAAATTTATCTTTTTTATCTTTTCTCCATCCTGTTTATCTTGCCGCGCTAGAGATCTTGTTCATCCTGTTATTCTTCTCTTTTTTTCTTTCAAGCGGTGCGGCTGATGGATAAAATGAGCTTGGGGTATTGCTGGAGGGGGAAAAAGGGTGAGGAGGCAACTTGTTTGAGGATGGCCTCGGGCTGTCTTTTTGTGGAGAGGGGGACTGTTTTTTTTGTGGCGTCTAGAAGGGGTGCTTCTAGGGTTTCTTCTAGAGAGTGGAAAATTAAGGTATCGCCTACTTTCCAATTATCGGTTGTTTCTAGGAATTCGGCATTTCCATTTTTCCCTAGAGGCGGATTGCTTTGCTTGAGGAGGTAAGGAGCGGCAGAGTCAGAAGATAAGCGAAGAAGACCGCTTAGCCCACACGAAATAAAGGTGAGTTCATCTTTCCAGGGGCTTAAAAGAATAACACTCATGGCAATGGGTGTTGTGATATGGTCTTTTGCAAGCATTTGGTTAAGCCTTGTCATGAAAGGAAGGGGGCGGAAAGGATCTTTAGGATTTGCCATTTTATCTTGGACATACATTTTAATCATGCCTCTTAGAACCCCTGAGTAAATGGCGCTATCGATATCTTTAGAAAGCGTCTGCACAATAATAACCGCATAAGTTTCATTGGGCCATGCAAAAAAATCGTAGTATAGACCAAATTGCTCCGGGCTTTTAAATTTTGCAAGTCCTATATCGATATGAGGCCATTCGGGAATAGCTGGGGCCGATAAAAGAAGATCTGAAATCTGGACTGTTTCAAAAAGCTCTTTAATCCGATCGCTTTCAGGTTTTTCTTTTTGAAGCTCATCAGATTTTAAATAAGCGGAGATTTCTGTAATAAAATCCACAATATCTTGGAATCTTTCCTCTAAAGAAACAGCAATTGTTTTCCCTATAAGAGTTTTTAGCTGTCCTGGAAGCGAGGAGAGGTTAATCATTCCAAAGGAGAGCTTTCCTAAGATCAGTTCGTAAGCAATAATCCCTAAAGAATAGATGTCTGAGGCAAAAGAAACTTTGGACGGATTTTCTTTTTGTTCTGGGCTCATATAATCGGGTGTCCCTAGAACATGCGTATTTTTCATCTCTTTTTCTTCATGCAGCTGCGCAATGCCAAAATCGATGACCTTAATTTCCCCATCTTCTGTAATAAGAATATTTTCTGGTTTTAAATCTCTATGAACAACTCCGTGCGTATGGAGGTGTAAAAGAGCGTAGGAGACTTGGAGAATAATTTCTAAAGAGCGTTTAAGCGAAAGAGAGTGTTGCAGAATAAATTGGCGAAGAGAAATCCCTCGAATCAGCTCCATCGCGATATAAAGCCCGCCTTCCCATTCTCCTGAGCCAAAAACTTTAACAATATTGGGGTGATTGGCAAGGGCAATAATCTCAGCCTCTTTCACAAAGCGCTTAACCATTTCGGGGTGGTTCACATATTTAGGAAGCAAGACCTTAATGGCAATAGGTTCTTTAGTCTCAGGATGCAGGCCCAAATAGAGAAGGCTCATGCCTCCCTTATTAAGAATGCTCTCAATCTTATAAGGGCCAATTTTTGGGGGGAGAGGAAATGATTCTTCTGTAGCAATTCCTGGAATTGTTGTTTGCTTATAAAAAGAAAAATCAGAACTCATTTTAACCTCGCTGTTAACATAGAGAAATAAATTTTTCTCTCTCTCTTTCTTTCTCTTCTCTGTGGTTTCTTGTCTCTGTGGTAAAAAAATGCAAGCATTTGTGTGTCCAAGTGTTAGCAAAAGACAAACCACAGAGGGAAGAAACCACAGAGGAAGAAAAGAGGAGAGGGGAAATTTATCTCTCTCTGTTATTCTAACTCTAAGATTTTAAGGCCGATGGTTTCTCCGATTTTTAAGATTTCGGCTTTGGCGACCTTTTTATCGTTTAGCGTGATGTCTACTCCAAATTCAGGGCGTCTAGAAAGTTCTAAAGTGTCTTCGGCCCCAAGGCTTAATAATTTCTCAAGATTAATATTCAATCTTTCTAGTTCTACTCTAAGATGCAGGGAATCTTTTTTTGGGGGGATATTTTCTACTATAGACTCTGAGCTGCCACCGCTTTCCCATAAATGGTCTTTGTCTGCATCCTCATCTTCTAAAGAGATCTCCTCTTCTTCCATGACAGGGACTATGTCTTCTTCATAAAAGGAGTGCTCTAGGATATGGATTTGAGAGTCTTTATACGTCCCTTGGAAAAGAGGCTTATTTCCTAATTCGATACTGACATGGCCTTCGTTAAGCTTAGGATCAAAATGGCAATTTTCTAGGAGGACCAAATCTCCTACGGCTACTTTTCCCCACTCTTCAGAAGAAATCGTTGTATTCCCTATTTTTAAAGAGACCTCTACGTTTAAGTTTTCTATTGAGCTAGAGTCTAAAGAAAAGGGGCGATCTTCAAAGTGGGTATGAAAAGCTTTAAGAAAGCTTTTAGGACAAAAAACTCTTCCCCAGAGCTTTTTGTCTCCAATTTCTAGAGAAATATCAAAGGCTGTTCCCTCTTCTTCTCCAAGAGAGGAAATCCCATCGAGGATAAGAGAAAGATCTCCAAAAGGGTTTAATGTATTAAGAATGCTTGCTCCAGAAGCTCCGAGGAAAAGGTAAAAGCCTTCTTTAAGGGCTTTGTCAGAGAGGCCTTTTGAGACTTTTTTGGGAGAGAGGCAAAGTTTTGTAAGCTCTGACATATCTGTTTCAGACATCATCCAAAACGCTTTTCCTTTAAGGGGAGTAAGCTCAAAAGCTAAAACTTGGGGGCTTTTTCCAAAGCCTTCTAAGGGGTGTTCTAATTTCTTTTGGGCGTGGAAAGAGATTAAAAGATCTGGTATGCCCCATTCTTCTTTTAGTTTATTAGAGAGTTCCTGAAAAGGGAAGGGAGGCGGATTTCCTAAAGCAATTAGCTTGCGCTCCTTTAATATATTCCCCACTGTTTCTATCCACTCTTGAGGTGCTTGATTCATAGTTATTCCTGATTATCCTCTTCTTTATCTCTATTAACAGGTTCTTCTCTTATGTACAAGGGCTCCTCTTCTTTTAAAAGATTTATTTCAAGGCGATGAATAGAAAAGGGAAGATCTTTTTGTTTTATTTGGGCAATAAGTAAGGCTAGTTGTGTTTTAATTAAGGAGCATGCAGCTTCATTAGCAATGAGGGTGACATTAAAGGCTTTAGGGGCAGTGCTAAATTCTTCGATGAGGATTTGCGCTCCAGAAAATAGGGAGTCTCCAAGTTCTTGTTTATCAAGGAAAATCACCGTCTTTGTATCGCCTAAGGCATGCTGATGTTCAATAGAAGCAACCATTTGCTCAAAGAGTTCAAGGGTTTCTATACAAGGGCTAATAGCTTCTGCTGCGAAAGTTTCTTGCAAAGGAAATACCGTGTGGTAGGGGGTAGAAGGCATGGGCTGAAAGCATCCTTCATGTCCCTCATCATCATCTTCGATTAACTCTTGCAAAAGGCCTTGGTTTTCCTTAAAAAAATTCAAAAGTTCCTCATTAAATCCCTCTTCAAAATTAAAAGGAGGTATTTCTTTCGGCATTTTTGAAGGACGCTCTGTTGTCTCTAATTTAATACTCTTATTTGGATTGATCTGCGGTGTTGTCATAACTCTCATTTGTAAAGATGTTAGCTATTTTGCTGATCTTTGTCTTTTTTCTCCTTAGAAATTCGCTTGGTTTCTGTGACAACAGGCTTTCTTCCTATGGAGATACTAACGGTCATATTCTTTTTTACGTACTCAGATCCTTGAAAAGCTGCAATTAAAGCCTCTACATTTTTTTCTGCAAGCTTTTCTGCTGCGGCTGTGTCAAAAAGGATCTCCACTTGAAACTGTCCTCTTGCTGTAGAGTATTCCTTAATTTCAATGACGGCGTTATAAAACTTAGAATTTGCAAAAGCGGAATGGTTTAGTTCAATGCGCGTTGTATGCTCATCTCCGCTGATTGTTTTTTCTTTCATGTAAGAAATTTTGCCAATCATCTGAAGCATAAGCGCTTCTGCATCTTTAGAAAGAAACGGGGCTGTAACAGCTGGGCTTTCGGGGATTCCCACTTGCACGGCTTGGGCCGGATTATAGGCGACCCCTTCAGCTCCTTCAATTCCTCCAAGGGCATTTTTTTCTTTTGGTTTAGCAGGTGAGGATACTCCTTGTCCAGCATGAGGCTTAGAAGAAGAGGGAGCTCCTAGTTTCTCTACAAGCTTTTCCTTTTCTTCTTTTGAAGAAGGAGTTGCCAAAGCTTTAAAAAAGGCGTCTTTTTCTTCTTCTTTAAGCGGCTCATTATTTTGCACCTGGTTTTCTTGGACGTTTTGCTGCTCTATTGACCTTTCGGTTTGGGGAGTTGAAGGCGAGGGAAGTTCTAAAGAAGTATAGGTGGGATATTCCTCTTCAGGCTCTTCTATAGGAGGGATAACTACAGCTTCTTCCTGATCTTCCTCTATGGGCGCTTGCTGGATTGGAGGTGTAGAAGGTGCTTGGGGTGTTTGAGGAGGAGGTGGAGGTGGCGCTACTATACTTTCCTCGCGCGCAGCCGCTGGAGCTCCCGGGAAGGGAGTCTCTTCAACTTTTACCTCATCTCTAGAAGGCGCAGTAGGCATATAGCTCTCTTTTTTTATAGGACTCTCAACATCTGCTTGAGGCGCATCGAGTGCCTTTTTACCCCCTTCAACTTCTGCAGGGCCTTTAGCTTTTTTTACATCAGCATCTAGAGAAAATCCGGGGGCTGCAGGGGATGTGGGCCCTTGTTGAACAACGTCTTCTTCTTCGTCTTCAAGGCCTCCCTTATTTTTCTTTTTCCCTTTCATCTCTTCAGAGGTTTCGTCTACTTTTTCTATATAGTATTTTTTGAACTCAGAGCCTACTGCCCCCTCTTTTTTTGCCGGGTTTGGTTCTTTGGGATTGCCAGGACCACTTGGCCTTCCAGGTTCTATAGACATAGACTATTCCTCCTTTTTTTGAGGATGCTTGGACTTCCTTTTAATCTGATGGAGTACAGATCCAATTTCATCTGACTCTAAAGACTCTTTCTGCTCTATTTCGGCAAGCTGCTGCTTTTCCCACTCTTTTTTATGCGTTTTAAGCTTTTCTACATCTTGCTGTTTTTTAATCAAATCTTGCCTGGCAATCTCTACTGCTTTCGTAGCTGCATCTACAGCTTTTTGCTGCTCTACAACTTTTACTTGCTTTTGTCTTAGCTCTTCTTCGACAACTTTTAGGTAGCTTTTCATTTGCTGGATTTTAGGAGAGGTCGTTCCGGTATCGAGCTCAGCGCGAAGCTGTGTAAGCTTATCTTCTCTATGTTCTTTGACTTTATTGCGCGCTTCTTCAAGCTCTTTAAGTTTTTGTTCTTCTTTAGTTAAAAGTTCCTTTTTTTCTTTAAGAACCTTTTCAGCTTCGTCGAGCTTTTTTTGCTTAATATAGACAAGTTCTTGAAGAGGATATTTCATATGAGTTATCTAAAAAGGGCTTTTAGTTGGGCAAGTGTTTCTTCAAAGCTCGACTTTTCATCGACAAGCTGTTTTAAGAAGCGGTTAACTTTATCGATATATTTAATCGCAAAGTCAGCTGCTTTATCAGAGCCGGGCTTATATTCCCCAATACGTATTAAAAGTTCGTTTTTCTTGTAATTGGCAAGCACTTCGCGCACTTTCCCAATAAGCTGAAGATGCTCTTTATCGACAATGTGTGTGATGATACGGCTAATAGATCCTAAAACATCAATTGCAGGGTAGTGGTATTGCCTTGCAAGCTCACTAGATAAAATAATGTGACCATCCAGAATCGATCTTACCTCATCTGAAACAGGCTCATTTAAATCATCTCCGGCAACTAGCACTGTATAAAAAGCTGTAATCGATCCCTTATCAGAATTTCCTGAGCGCTCTAAAAGTTTTGGCAACGTGGCAAATACAGAAGGGGTAAACCCAGCTCTTGCAGGAGGCTCTCCGGCAGCAAGCCCCACTTCCCTTAGCGCCCTTGCAAAACGGGTCACAGAGTCCATCATTAGAATCACTGTTTTGCCCTGATCGCGGAAATATTCGGCAATGGCTGTTCCTACATAAGCGGCGTTAATTCTTAATTGAGCTGCCTGATCAGAGGTTGAAACAATAATCACAGAGCGCTTCATCCCTTCTTCGCCCAAATCATTTTCTAAAAATTCCCTAACTTCTCGTCCCCGCTCTCCAATTAAAGAGATCACGTTTACATCGGCTTTGGCATTCCTTGCAATCATGCCAAGAAGGGTAGATTTTCCGCCTCCCGCTGCTGCAAAAATACCCACTCTTTGCCCTTTTCCTGTCGTGAGGGTTCCATCGATGCAACGCACCCCAACCGATAAAGGTTCGCTAATGACCTGACGCTTTAACGGATCTGGGGGAGTATTTAAAACAGAATAGGTTTCATCAAGAACAAGCGGCCCTTTTGTATCGACATCAAGAGGTTCGCCAAGGCCATTTAACACTCTGCCTAGCAAGTTTTGCCCGACTTTTATGTGAAGAGGCATATGAAGAGGAATCACTTCAGAAGAAGGGCCAATGCCAGACATTTCCCCTAAAGGAGACAGATACACCTCATCTTTAGTAAAGCCTACAACTTCAGCAATAAGAGGCTCTCCCTCTCTCTTAATAAGACAGACCTCACCAATCTTAACCTGAGGAACGACAGCTTTAATCAGCATCCCTACAATTTCTGTAATTCTTCCGTGTATGGTGGTGAGCTCAAGTTCATCGAGATGAGAGATTAGATTTTCTGTAGAAGGCCTTTTTTCATCCATAATTGTCTCTCTTCCTTTTATAAGATAAACTAGAGAGGATAAAAATTTTCTCTCTCTCTCTCTTTCTTCCTCTGTGGTTTCTTGTCTCTGTGGTTTATCTTTTGCTAAGGCTTTGCATGCAAGAGTCTTGCATTTTTTTTAACCACAGAGACAAGAAACCACAGAGGAAGAAAGAGAGAGAGGGGGAATTATTTATTGTTCTCTTTGTTCATCTTTTTTTCTTTCTTCTTAGATTTGGATTTGCATGAGCATTTTAAACGAGTCTACAGCTTTACTTAAGACAACCGAAGAGAACTCGAGGAGCTGCTGCGCTTTATTGAGCTTAAGCTGAATAAGAAGCATGTCTCCGGGATTAATCTGATCGCCTTTGTCTTTAAGGTTTTGGAGCTGTCTTTTTGCTGCAACTAACTGCGACTGCCCATCGGTTACCATCCCCACAAATTTTTCAATAGCCCCTTGAGCGGTAGTTGCCGTTTCAGGAACAACATCTGCCCCCATTTTAGAAGAAGCTGAGCGCAGAAGAGAATTTGTATCTTGCAGTTTGTTATCTAAAAGACGTCTATGCGCTTCATTCACCTTAAGCTTGGGATAAGCTAATTGATTTTGGATCCCTCCCAAAGTCATTTGGGCATTGGCCGTTTGAGCAATGAGCGTATCGTAAGAGGCTGTTGGCATGGCTCCCCCATGAGCAAGATCAAAGGGAGAGATTTGGGGAGCAGCAGCAGCCTTTTGGCCGCCTGATGCTTGTTCCATATACGATTTAAAGCTGGATTCTGCTGGCATATCCATCTTTTGCTCATCAGATTTGCTAGGACCTACAGCTGGTGTTGCCTGGGTTCTATCTGTAGGAGGAGGTTGTGGGGTTCCAAATGTCATTTATAGTACTATCCCTTTTTTTTGCTATCTTTTGGAGCCTGCATAGGAGGAAGAGGCTTTTTCACAAAATTTTCTACAAAATCTAAAGCGCTTTCAGCTAACTTCTTAATTGCAGGATCGTGTGAATTTTTTACAGCTTCCGCTAAGTGTTTTTCTCCTTTAGCCACATCTGTAGGAGTTAAACATAAGCTAAATCCTAAAAAGGCTTTTGCCATTTCATTATTTGGCTCTTTTGCAAGCACTTCATTAAAATGCATGCAGGCTTGTTTAAGCTCTAATTTACAGAGGTGCATATATCCGAGTCCTACTTTAGGAAGGGCATTATCTGGGCGCAGAAGAGCTGCTGCTTTAAAAAGTTTAAGCGCTGCATCTTCATCCCCTTGATTAACAGCAATAAAGCCTGCTTCGACAAAATGGATGTAGCTGTCTTTGTATTTTGAAAATTTTTCCATATTCTGATCCTTTCAAACCGTTTATTGTGTTTTTTGGTTACGCACAGAGTTATTGATCACAGACTGAATTTGGCTGACTAAGTTTGAGATAGAATCTCCAATTTGTGTCACCTGACTCATTTGAAATTGAAGTAAAATGAATTTACCCGGCGTTGCAGAAGAAATTTTACTAGCTACTGCGCGCACAGAAGATACAACTTTACTTTGTAGGGAAATATACTGCTTAATCAGCGTTGCAAACGTAATTGTGCCCCAATTTGTTTCGCCCATAATTTTTTGCTCCTATTTTTTTTGTGCAACTTTACCGACTACTTTTTGTAGTGCAGCGTAGCCATGTAATATAATTCCATACTGATCAAAATCTTTAGAATCAGATCCTTGTCTCAAAACGTTTTTAAGATCGGCGATGTGCTCTTCTATCGACTTTATTAAAGCTTTAGCTTTAGCAGGGTCTTGTTTTAATTCTTTTTCAAGGTCAAACTCAAAAAGAGGCTTTCCTTTTTTTTCTAATCCGAACATAGGTGTTCTCCTGTATTTATATGCATTATTGCAGATTGTAGTTAATTTTAAATTTTAATCCATCTTTTTCGAGTAATACCACATTTGACTGGATTCCTGTAATTGCCATTCCATCCAAACTCTCTCCGACAGATAAGATTTTTCCATTAATCACAACCGAGTTTTGCGTTCCATCTTTTTTGGAAGATCCTGAAACTTGATATTTCGAAGAAAGGTCAACGCGCGCACTTTCTTGGGTGCTAAGGATGACATAATTTTTGATGGAACGAACGCCTCTTAACATTTTTACATTATTAAGAAGCTCTACAAGGTCATTGTTATGCGTCGCATCTACAGCTCCTACAAAGACAAGGTCTCCATTGCTAAGCTGGAAATTGATTCCGCTAAATCCTTTCTCTATGAGCATGCTCTGAATTTGCGCTGTTAAATTATTCTCTACAACTACTTGATTCTCTAGCTTATCTAAATAAGGGAAATTAAGGTTTATATAGTCGGCAAGGGCGCCTGCCATGTCTTGCGTGTGCAGATACCCTCTCAATACAAATTTTCCAGGCGTTGGAGAGTATACAGAAATCGCTTGCCAATCAGGGTTAGTCACTAAAAGAGCGTTCATATTTTGCCAGACATATTCATCGACGACCACGTTGTCATCGATGCTTTGAACATAAGGAAGATTGTTTAAAAGATAAAAAAGTTCCTGTTTTTCAAGAGGCGTTAACACATGCCCTGTAATAAATAATTTGCCCCCTGCAGGATTAAAGGAGAATTGGATGTCAGGGTAGCTTCTTATGGTTTCTTGGATCTGCTGCGTTTCATTTTTTTCATTTACTGTAATGGGTGTTGAATTGAAAAGTCCTAGGAGCATAGAAAAAACACCAATGACAACAATTCCTAAAATCCCAGCAAGAGCCAGGTGCTTTTTAGGGATTTTCATCTCCTTCCAGTCTTTTTCCTCCTCTATGCGCCTTTCTTCTAAAATAGAGTCTTCTTTTTTCTCTTCTGGCAGAAGTTGAGGAGGGGAAATAAGAGTTTCTCTAGCTTCAAACCTATCGATCACAAGAAAGCTTGTGGTGCCAAGAGCGATTAAATCTTGAGAGGTTAGCTCTTTTTTGCCAGCGGTTAGCACTCCATTGACAATGACCCCATTTTTACTTCCTAAGTCTTCGATGAATACATGGTCTTCTCCATCTAAAATCAGGCGGGCATGCTGCCTTGAGACGCTTAAGTCTTGAAATACGATATCGCAAATCGCAGGATCTTTACCTATAATATAGGTAGAAGAAGCTTGCATCCCAAATTCTGCTCCACTATTTGGCCCAGAGATCACTTTAAGCATAAAACGCATTTCAGAAGGAGTATCTATGCGAAAAGAAGAAAGGTCTGAGGTGTCTTCTAAAGAGTAGTAGGGGAGCTCTTCTTTCTTTTCAGGCGTAGGATTGATTTCTGTGAAGCGGAAAAAGGTGCTTCCTATTTGAACAATGTCTCCTTCTTTTAAAAGAACAACATCTTCTACAACTTTACCGTTTTGGGTGACAGGGTTTACAGAGCTTAAGTTTTCAAGGAAAAAACCTTCTGCTGAGATTCTGCAAATGGCGTGCTTTCTAGAGACCATAGGGTCTTCTAGAACAACTGTTGCCGCATCAGGGTCTCTGCCAAGAACCCACTCGTCCCCCTCGTCAAAAGAGAAGACTTGTCCTGAAAGAGGTCCTTCTTCTCCAACTAAATATCCCGCCATTTTCTATCCTTCTTTTTCAAAGCGCTCAAGCTCGCCCTTCCAATAATCGAGGAAATTGACAAAATCTTCAACGGTTTCCTTAAAGCTTCTGAAATTCATGTCATACGTTAAGTAGGTAGAGAGTGTCAAGAATTTCTCTTCAGCGTCTAGAGCAATGGCACTATCGCCTGTGCCTAAACCTAAGAAATTTGCCCGCATTAAAAAAATGAAAAACTCCTCTTTTTTTTTGCTCGGACAGGGCCTAATGGGCGAAAATAAGAGGACTCCGGGGTCCATTTCTCTAAAAGAGAGGTCGGTATCATCGTTAAGAAGAAGGTGGTATGCCCCTTGCTTGTCTCTTCCTTCTAAGGGGTCCATCTCAAGGTCTTCCCTTAATTCCCTCAAGTATTTTTCTAGCATCAATCAACCTTGCCTTGTCCGGCTCTTTTCGTGCCCGTGTGCGTGCCCGTGCCTGTGCCCGAATTTCTTATTCGCTTAAATCCAATTTCGGGCACAGGCACGGGCACGCACACGGGCACGAAAAGAGCCGGTAAACCTCTGATTTACGTGTTTTTGGGGTTTAAGGCAATTAAAAATTTAACTTGCTGACAATAAATATGTTAGCCTTGTTTGTAAAGGAAATTTAAAGTTAAGGTAAGCGTCATTTTAAGAAAGCGTTGCCAAAAAACTCTATACGTGGTAAAATAATAATTGAAAGGAACGAGGGCTATAAAAATATGAAAGAAGAATTTAAAAAATTACTAGATATGTTTAAGCAGGGCTTTACCGGCAATGCAGGGGATATTGATGCTGTAATGAAAGAGTCCTTTGTTATCTTCGATAAAATGAAAAATTCTCTCTATGGAGCCTCTGAAGAAGAAAAGCAAGAACTCGTTAATTGCATGACCGAATTCTATAACGAACTGATGAATGAAGCTAAGGGCTTTGCAGAGAAAATGGGTGTATCTGAAGACCAGCTCTTTGCTATCTCTGAGAATCCAAATCACTTCACTCCTGATCAGTGGAATAAAATGCAAGACACTAAAAATCAGTTATTTAAGGTTTCAATGGACATGTATAGCGCTGTAAAGCCTGCAAGCCTTGATTTCAATGCCTTAAAGAAAAACGCCGAAGGGAGCGCTCCTTCATCTCCCGTCCGCGAAAAACCCATCCGCCACCCACGCAAAGAAGAATGGCTCCGCTCTTAACAGAGAGAAGGTTAATTTCTCTCTCTCTCCTCCCCCCTCTGTGGTTTCTTGTCTCTGTGGTTTATATCTTTGGCTAAGACGAGGGATCTCAAAGACTCGCATTTTTTAAACCACAGAGACAAGAAACCACAGAGGGGGGGGAGAAGAGAGAGGGAAAAATTAATTCCTCTCTGTTTCTCAAAATGCCTTGACCCATAAGTACTTAGGTGCTTATGGGTCTTTTGTTTTATATAGGCTTAATTAAGAATTAATTATTATAAGTTAAATTTTTTATTGACTATATACTAGTATTTAATATATACTTAGTTTAGGGGGAATAGGCCCTCAAACAAAGAGGTAATAAAAACTATGGTAGATCTAAATAACATATCAAATTCAGTCATCATTCCAGTACCGGTTTTACCTGCGCCTCCGCCTTCGACAGACAATCCGATTCAAGACCAGATTAATCAGATCTTGGCGGCTGCTAAATTGCCTAACGGTGAGTACAACCTTTTTGACGTGATGAACGTGTTTATGCTCGCCGACCAATTATATAATAACACCATTGAAGGTGTAACGGGCAATATGGACACTACAGGGAAGCTTATTAGTCAGGAAGCTGACTTGCAAAACATCTTTAAAGAGGGAACAACTATTACTCCTCAAGATGGTGATAACCTTAGGGCTGAGCTGCAAAACCAATACCAGGTAGTCACAGCTTTGTACGATCAAGGAATAATTAAAAAGGACACTTATGATCAAATCTGTGGTCCAAGCGGGATGATTGCCGATATGTGTAAAAAGCTTGCTCCTGAAGTGATTTTACCTAATGGTTCCTTTGACTTTACAAAGTCTCCAGGTGCTGAGTTTGCTGGTAACATTTACGCTATCTGGCAAGCGCAGAAAGCGAATGGAGATAATGCTCCTTCTCCAGCTGCGCAGCAAGATATGCAAGACTTGAACCAAGACTTTGCTACAGGTCAGCAGTCGTTTTCTACGGTAAGTACGAACCTAAAATCTCTTTTTTCGTACGACCAAAAGACTGACCAGACATGGCAGACTCAGGGGTATAACTTTGCTTCGATGTTAACACACACAATGACAACTGTGAATAATAACATCCAAAGAAGCTCGTAATAAGAAAAAATAATAATAAAAATAGAGGTATAAAAATGGGTAACTACGTTTTAGATGGATTAATGGCTGTTAACGGCCTTAATAATGCCCTTAATACGACTATTACAGCTATTACAGGCATGACAGAAGAGCTGAATAAAATTGCCACGTTTAACAACGACCGTGCTACCGCTTGTGCCAAGGAAGGGGCGGCTGTCATGATGGCGGATGCCAATGATGGAGATAAAAACAACCAGGTGTCTGTAGACCAGCAGATTTATAGTGCGTATAACCAAGCGTTCCAGAACGTGCAGACGTTATACAACGGTCTTATCCAGACAGATGGTACGAACTCTCAGAACCAAGGGCAAAACCAGCAGATGTGGACGCAGTTTGCTCAGGATCTGATGCAGATGGTTTCTTCTATTACCTCTCTTCTTGGAAGCGGTAAGTTATAATAGGTTTAATATTAATAATAAATTAGGGGAAATTATGACAGCAGCGCAAAAAATTCTAGATTCAGCTCCAAGAGCAGCCTCTACAGTAGTAGATGCGCCAGGCTCTTCAGAAAAAGCTCTTTCAAATCAAGAGCTCCTGCTCCTTCTTGTAAGAGATTTGGGCGCTTCCTTACCAGCTCTTCAAGAAGCTGCCGACTTAAGTAAAAAAAATGCTCCTGTAGCGCCGCAGCCTGCGCCTTCTTCTTCTACTAATTATGGCATTAATCAGGCGGCTAATCTTCTTTTAGAAAAGCAAGAGACGGCTGAAGAAGTAGCCTCTTTTATTTCTAGAATGCTAGAAGAAATGCTTGCGTCTTCAGGGAATAATGTAGAGACAAAGCCTTTAACTGAAGCTATATCTAAAAAGGTAAAAGAAGTAGAAACAGCTTCTAAAAGACTTGCTCTTTTAGTTAGTAGTGGACCTTCTCCTTTTGTGGTAGAGGGGGGTGGAAATAAGGGCGGCGAGCCTTCTGCGCAAGATATTAAAAATGCAGTACTCGCTTTAGGCCAAGTGATTTCTGAGATGCTTATTCTCCTTATTGAAGATGCGGCGACTCACTCTAAAATTGCTAGCTTAAATGGAGACGCTTTAATTAAGAAAATTCAAGCAGACCTTTCGACTTTGCTTCAGCAAATTCAAGATCAGCAAGCTGCGCAAGCAAAAGCTGATAAATGGGGTTTTATAGGAAAAATTATCTCTGGGCTTGTCGCAGCGATTATGACATTTGTTGCAGTTGTAACAATGCAGCCAGAGCTTATCTTTATGGCAGCTGTTGCAATCACCTTTATGGCTGTTGCTCTTGCTGGTAAAAGCATTACACAGCCTCTTGCTGATGCATTGAAGCCGGCTTTTGGAGATACAGTATCAAATATCTTGGCAGCTGTGATTGTGGCGGTGATTGTTACTATCATGACAATGGGCGCTGGAGCTGTTTCCGTAGCCCCTGAAGCTGCAGGAGAAGCGGCGGTAGGGTCTGGAGCTTCTGTTGCTGTCGAGGACGGAGCGGAATCAGGAGAGAGCGCAGCCGCTTCAGCAGCTGCAAAAGGAGCAAAAATCCCTTCTAGAGGCGCTCAATATCTAAAGCTTGCAAGATTTGGAGCTTGTAATGGCGCTGCTTACGCAGGACTTCCTCAAGCTATGATAAGTGCAATTGTTCCTAAGAGCGATCAAGACAAATGGTGGGCTATTGCTCTTAACGTAATTCTTACTCTTGTTGTTACACTTGCAGGGGGCGGTGGTAACACTGCTGGAAATAGCGTTGCAACAATAGAATCTTTAAGAGCAGGTCTTAAAGCTTTTGTAAAGCCTGTTGCGGATGTGGCTAGAAACTTCAGTGAGGCTGCAGCTAAAGCTCTTGAGCCTTTTGCTAATGCGATTAAGTCTGTTTTTGGATTAAAAGAGTTTACGGGGTCAGATGCAGCAAGTTTACTGATGGGTATTGCTAAAAAGTTCCCTCAACTCATGCAGTTTGCGGCTTTAGCGCAGCAAGAGCAAGCCTATAGCAACTTATATGATATCCAAAAAGAGAGAGCTCCTTTTGATGAGCAAACAACTCTTTTACATGCTCTAGAAGATGTGTTTGCAGCGCAGCAGCACAATTATCAGAACGTTGATAGTAAGCAAGCGCAGAACATGAACGATATGCTTTCTGGGCTTGGAAACATGTTCGGTTGGATGAATGGAGTGAATGAAGCGTTAATGGCTTAAAAAGGCCTTAAGTCATTAAGTTGCTTATAATAAGCAGCTTAATTACTTTATTCTTTATGGTAGTAAAATATTTTATTTACAAAGAATTTATAAATCGGTAAAATTAACTTAAGAAGTGATGTGGTTTATTAATAATAATAAAAAATAGGTGTTATTTTATGGCAGCAAACACTCAAGTAAATTTAGTTCCTACAGGGTCTTTAAGAGGAGCTACTTCAGCTTCTTTAAATAACGCGCAGGCCGATACATTAAATTTCGATCTTTTAGAAATGGCTAAACAGCTTTCTGAAAATTTAGTGGGCCTTCAAGATGCTGCAAAAGAAAAGAATGTAGCTACAGATAGTAAAAAGGTCGTATTGCCAAATATTCTTCCTGAGGAAGAAAACTCTGCTACATCTTCTCTTTTAAAAAGCACAACAGAATTTGTAAATGCCTTTATTCAAAACGAATTAGACCAAAAAAAAGAAGCTAAGCTAGAAGCGAAAATCCTTAAGGAAACGCTTGCTCTTGCAAAGAAAATGGCAGGAACAAAAATCAATAAAGACGTCAAAGAGTTTCTTGAAGGAACAACGCCTTTAATGCTTGCTAAGGCAAAAGAGGTGGCTAAGCCTTTTGCTGCAACTGGATCTGGTAGTGCTGCAGCTGGATCTGGTAGCTCTAATAACATGAATCCTTTAAATCAGATTGGCGGCGGACTCGGTGGCTTAACAGTTGTAGCTTTAATGGAGCTAATTATTCAGGGTGTTAAGCAGTACCAACAAGAAAATGAACTTGCTACAGAGCAATCAAACCTCCAGCTCGTTTATGGTAAAGCTCAAGCTGATAAGCTTGCTGACCAAGATATGGCAAACGCTTCAGAAGCGGAAAGTGATAGAAATGGAGCTACTGTTGCTATGTCGGTAATGACAGGTGCAATGGCCGTAGACGTTGTGCAGTCCTACAGATTAAGTAAGCCTGAAAACGTAATCAAAGCGCAGATTAAAGACTGCGATACCATCACTACGCGCCTTGAAAATAGAGGCTCTTCTCATCTTAATATGGAAAAGACTCCGGATGTATTAGAGGCGGAAACAACTGTTACAGCAAAGCAAGCAGCTGCTACTCAAGCTGAAGAGACAGTGAAAACAGCTGAGGCAACACTTGCAACAAAACAAGCGGCTTTAACAAAAGCTGGTGAAGAGCAAGATGCAGCAAAAGTAGAATTTGATGAAAAAACACGCGTTGCACAAGCATCTGCAGATGCAGGGATTGTAAATCCGGATGCTTCTGTAGAAAGACATGCTGCTGAAACTAGATATAATAATGCGCAAGCAACATTTAATGAGGTTTCAGATGAGTTTGCAGATGCAACAGTTGCATTAGATGCGGCAACAGATGCCTCTGCGGCGGCAAACCTAGAATTGCAAAAGGCAAATGATACATTAGCTACAGTAAAAGCTTCTGTGCCTAAAACAAAAGCCATTCCTGAATCTATTAAGAAACAGGTATTTGCAAATGAGCTTGATGATAAGGGTAATTATAAGCTTAAGATAGGTAATAAGTTTGATCATCCTGATGGTCCTACCGAGCCTCAAATTGCTATGGAAGATGTGCTAGATTCTCTTGAAGACACAGACGGTGTAAAAGAGAGAACTAATGCCGTAAGCAATCAGAAAAGGCTTAAAGAGCAGTTAGAGAAAAAGCTTAAAGAAGCTACAGCTGATAAAGAGAAGTGGGTGCGTATGGCCGGAATGGGATTCCAAATGGCGCAGCAGGCGGGAACAACGTGGTCGGCAAGTAATAAGATCACCCAGGAAAATCGTAAAGCGGCTGACCAGATCTACGCCCTTTACCAGACAGAAGCAGGCGTTCTGCAGCAAGCATCAAGTGGTTGGCTTAAGATGGCTGACCAGGCTCTTGCGATGAAGGATGCAGGGATCCAAATGTTTGCAAAAACAGGGGACACTGCAGCTCAGTCCATGATCCGAGGCTAATAAAGGCCTCCATAAGGCCGGCTAATCCGCAAGGATTAGCCGGCCTTTTTCTTTTTAGACAAATTAATTATAATTTATTGTATCTAGTTGTTTA